>OBWM01000173.1_pt1 | contig 52031 bp, 24 predicted proteins | sample 1538041 | NCBI WGS metagenome assembly OBWM01 (sample SAMEA2580049, study PRJEB22360) | human gut metagenome | biome: human gut; feature: human-associated habitat; material: faeces | place: Denmark | collected 2008/2010
TACTATTTATTGAAAATGGTCATGTTTATTTTGTACTATTTATATTCTAACATCAGTTTGGGGAAATGGACAGTCCGGCGATAACGGAACTTGGGCAAGCCGTCAGCTTGCAAAAGAGATTACGCAGACATGCGGTTGGAGACTTGGAAGTGAGTGGGGACATGCAAATGAATATGATTCCACTTTCCAGCATTGGGCAGCTGACCTGACATACGGTGGAGCTACTTCAAAAGGAATCAACAGTGAGATTACACGTTTTATCCGCAATCACCAGAAAGATTCCTGGGTAGGTGATTATCCAAGCTATGGTGGAGCGGCAGTAGAACCACTTCTCGGCGGATATGACATGAAAGACTTTGAAGGATGGCAGGGACGTAACGATTACAAAGGTTATATTGAAAACTTATTTGATGATAACCTTGCTACGAAGTTCTTGCAGCACTACAAAGTTATGAAATGGGTGGACGGCGAACCTACAACAGTAGGAGGAGCTGCATGGACACCTGAAAAAGAGATCACGCTTCAGGATGATGAAAAAGAGAATACAGTTGTGGTAACAAGAAAATCTACAGATGGAGCTTCAGAAGATTATACGCACAGAATCATGACATTCAATGGCAGAACAATCATGGACGGAGAAAAATATCTTATTCCATGGTTCTGGGATGCGAATGGAAAAGAATTAGCAGCCAAAGACGAAAAATTATATCACTGGAATCAGGCGGGCGGCACATCTACATGGGATCTTCCGGAAAGATGGGAAGGCGCAAAGTTGTATCAGCTGACAGAGACTGGAAATGTAGAATGCAGTGACCGTGCTGCAATCAGCGGTGGAAAGATTACAATCAATGCAGAAGCGAAAGTTCCATATGTACTTCATAAAGCTGGTGCAGGAGAAGGTATCAAAGCAACTGATCTGACATGGAGTAAAGGCGCTCATCTTGTAGATACAGGATTTAACAGTAATACTTTAGAACACTGGACAATCAAAGGCAACGACGGCGCAAAAATTGTATGGAGCGCAGCAAATAACATGATGCTGGAAGTTGGAAGTGAGAGCGAAGAAGTAACCCTGACTCAGACATTGACAGATTTAGAGCCTGGAAAAGGATATGCGGCATACGTAGGTGTAGATAACAGATCTGATGCGAAAGCATATATCGAAGTGTCTGTAGATGGAAAAGTGATTTCTAACTACACAGAAAAATCAATTGCGAAGAACTATTTACAGTCTTATGCGCACAATACAAACAATGCAACAATTAAAGGTGGCGGAAGTTACTTCCAGAATATGTACGTATTCTTTACCGCACCGGAAGATGGAAAAGAAGTAACACTTACTCTGAAACGTGAAAAGGGAGCAGGAAAGACTTATTTTGATGATGTCAGAGTTGTAAACAATCAGTTTGGGGAGACGGAGACAGATGGAAACTTTAACCCATTTGTATCAGAAAACAAACTGGAACAGACATTTGAAGCAGTACCGCAGGGCCTTTTCCCATTTGTTATCGGTAATGTGGAAGGTGTTACAGATAACAGAACACACCTTTCAGAAAAACATGAACCATATACAAAGTCAGGATGGTATGGTGTGAAAAAACTGGATGATGTTCTGAATGGAGACTGGTCTGTCAAGACAAACGGTTTGACAGGGGCAGGAAGATTGTTATATCAGACAATTCCACAAAATTTCCGTTTCAAAGAGGGAGTAACTTACAACATCAGCTTCAAATATGAGATGGGATCTGAAAATACATACGCATTTGCAGTTGGTAATGGAGAATCCAATGGCTCTAATTTCGAGACGTATGAACTTGAAAAAGCAGATCTGAATAATGCAGAACCAAAAACATTCAAGTTCAGACTGACAGGAAAACCTGGGGATCAGTCATGGATTGGTATTTATTCAACAACGACACCGGCGGATACAGGAGAAGCAGGCGGAAATGAAGCGAACTTTGGCGGTTACAAAGATTTCGTATTAGATGACCTTGTGATCCAAGTATCAAAAGCACAGAAAGGTGAATTGGAAGAGCTGGTAGCTGCAAACAGCAACCGCTATGAAGTGAATTATACAGCAGAAAGCTGGAAAGTATTTGCAGATGCGATGGCGGCAGCGAATGCGGCTTTGGACGATTTCGAGGCAGAGCAGGCAACTGTTGACACTGCAAAAGCAAACCTGGAAAAAGCAATTAAAGATCTTGATGTAATTGGTATTACGTTATCAGGAAAAGCAACAGACGAGTCAGGTGCCGGTCTTTCGGATATCACAATTTCTGTAGAAAACGGAAAAGATAAAGTTGTTTCCACAAAGACAGATGTAAATGGTAATTATGTACTTCCGGGGGTATTGTTCGGAGAAAAGACAGTTGTTGCAGAAAGCAATATATTTGCTACAAATCAACAAAAGATCACAGCTTCTGAGAAAAAACTGGAAGAGACATTGAACTTTACGATGAAAACAGAGACAACAAGAGTGGAAGGCAAAGTAACGGCAGTTGGAGAACCTGTGGAAGGTGCAACTGTTACAATTGGAGATAAAACAACGACAACAGACGCGGAAGGTAACTATGCAATTGATGAGGTTGTCACAAAAGTTTACACTGTAAAAGTGGAAAAAGAAGGTTACGATGCACTTTCCAAAGAAGTTGTTGTATCAAAAGGCGGCAAAGTAGTTGCGAACTTCATGCTTTCACCGCTTACGAGAGAGGAAGCAGATTATGAGAACAACTATGATGATGGTGTGAAGACATGGGATAATCTTGCGGGTAACACGGCAAGTACAACAATCACGATGGTCGACGGTCAGACAAAGATCATCTTCCCAGGCGGACATGCAAATGTATACGAAACAGAGGCACCACAGTTTAAGAATGGTGTTGTGGAGATGGACATCACATCAGATAAACCGGGTATCCGTATCGGTCTTCTTTTAAGGGCGAAAGATATGAACAATCGTGTATATGTAGGTGTTGGAGATGCTGCAAACAAATATTTTGCAGAACACTGGGGCAAAGGTGGAAATGCATGGACATCTATGCACGATGGCCCAACATTTGCAGCGGGACAGAAGATGCACTTAAAAGCAGAAATTGTTGATAAGACAATAAAACTTTGGGTGAATGAAGAACTGGTATTAACAGAGACAATGTCTGGTATACCAATGGATGCAGGATGCATCGGAATTAACACAAGAAATAACCATACTATTTATGTGGATAATGTAAAAGTAACTTCTTATGACCTTCCGACAGGAGAGCTTCAAAATGTTGCAGGACGTGTTGTAGATGGACAGAATCAGGCGATTGAAGGTGCAAAAGTAGAACTGTTAGACAATAATGGAAAAGCTTTGAAAGCAACGACAACGGATACTTTGGGTAATTATAAATTCAAAAATGTTGTAGTTGGTGAGTACAGTGTAAAAGCAATAGCAGGTGAGCTGAGCAAAGAAGTTCCGGTGACAGTTGTGACAGGCGAAGATTATGTTGTGGTTGATAAGATTGTGCTTGGGGAAGTAGTTGATAAAGCTCTTCTTGAGTTTGCGATTCAGTATGCAGAAGAACAGATGGCTGATGAGAGATATCCGGATGTAATTCCTGCAGTGCGGGAAGCGTATGAAAAAGCATATAAAGCTGCAAAAGCAGTTTATGAAAATCCGGCTGCAACAAAAGAAGAAGTGGAGAGTGCATACTGGGCACTTGCAGAAGCCGGACAAAAATTGAACTGGTATAAAGGAGATCTTACAGATCTTCAGGCGGCATATGACATGTATGAAGGAAAAGATCTGAGCATCTATACAGAAGATACAAGAAAAGGTTTAGAAGAAGCTTTAAAAGAAGCAAAAGAGATATTAGATCTCGGAGAAAATGCAGTAAAAGAACTTGTGGATGCAGCATTGGAAAAATTGAATGCAGCAATCGAAGGACTGGAATTGATTCCGGTAGATAAGTCAAAATTGCAGCAGCTTGTAAATGATGCAAAACAGTATGAGGACAGAATCGAGGAATACACACCGAAAACAGCAGAAGAATTTATGAAAATGCTTGAAGCTGCACGTGAAGTACTGAATACAGATCCTGTAAGTCAGACAACAATTGATTCTGCATATGTCGCATTGCAGCAGGCGATCTTCGAATTGAGATTGATCCCGAATAAAGATAAGCTGGAAGACTTGATCAACAAAGTGGAAAAAACAGACTTAAGCGGTTATACAGCTAAGAGTGTAAAAGCGCTTAAAGCAGCGCTCTCTGAAGCAAAAGCAATTTATGATGACAAAGATGCGACACAGCAGGAAGTGGATGCAACACTTGCAAAATTACAGAAAGCATTAGACGGTTTGAAGAAATCTGATGTACAAAAGACAGAAGATGACAAGAAACCAGGAGCAACAAATAACAAGAAATCAGCTAAGACAGGCGATGTAGGATTACCAATCGGATGGGCATTCGCTGGTGTTGGGGCAGTACTTGCAGTTGTGGCAGCTTTCTTTGCAAGAAGAAGAAAAAACCACTAGTGGTTGACTAAAAAGATAAATTCTGCATGTAAAGAGAAAATCAATACAGAAGAATAAGTTCTATAATTTTAGGGTTTGGCGGATGCGTCAAACCCTTTAAAATATTCATTTCAAGAAAGAAAATACTTGCATAGCACATGCAAAAATGTTAGAATACATACGATATAAGGAAACATAGTTTGAATAAGGAAACTGAAGTCTTGCATAAATTACAAAACTTCAGTTTTTTTGTTGGTAAACTTAAAAATAAAAATAGAAAAGGAGATTTGAATGAGAGAAAGAAAACAGAAAAAAGGGGAAAAGAAACTGATTAAGAACAAGTGGGGAATCATAGGAGCTGCAGTTGTTTTAACTGCATCTCTTGCCGGAGCAGGATTCTGGTATGCTGGACATTCAGAAAACAAACCTTCAGATGAAAAAACAGCATCTGAAAAAGAGATTGAAAATATCAATCCACGAGATAATGTGCTGGATGAGAGCGAGGCTTTTGAAGGGAAAATTCCGTCACTGAAAGAGAAGAAACAACTCAAAGATGCGGAAAAAAAGAAAGCTTCTTCTAAAAAACAAGAAGATGCGAAAACACAGAATCAGACGGAAAAAAATGAAACTTCCGGAGAATCTACAGAAATAACAGACAAACCGGGAAGCATAAATAAACCGGAGAACACAGAGAAACCGGGAAGTTCAAATAAACCGGAAAACACAGACCAACAGGAAAGTACAGACAAACCGGAAGTACCAGAAAAACCTGGGGATACAGAGCAGCCGGAGACACCGGAACAGTCGAAACCGGAAAAGCCACAGCTGCCACAGGTTCAAGAACCGGGGTGGACGATAGGAATATACTAAAGAGAGGGATAAAAGAGGGATGAAAAATAACAAAAAACTTAGAAGAGTTCTTTTATTGTGGGCAATATTGCTTGGAATTTGCTTACAACCTATTGTGGCAAGAGCTCAGGTACAGGAAATCACAGATGCAAATTTTCAGATGGTAGGAGGACAGATTCGCACTACGACACCGATGGGGCTGCGTTTCATTGCAAAAATTAAGAAAGACTATATTGCACAGCAGGAACGAGAAGGAAAAATAGTCGAATATGGAATTGTATTATTACCTGAAATATATTTAGATGGGAAAGAACTTACAGCAGACGGCATCTATCTTTATAAAGGGAAGGTGTATAAACCTGCAGTAATTCAAGGGGCAAAGAAATACGCAGAAGATACGGATAATATTTATTATACAGCCGTACTTACCAACATCGCAAAAGAGCGTTATAAAAATGAATATGCAGCAAGAGCATATGTGAAACTGACGGAGCAGGTTGAACAAAGTGATGGAAAGACAAAACTGGAAAGTCAGTGGAAATACGGAGATGAGACGATTCCAAAACAAGTCTATGAGGTGGCAAAAGAAGCGGTTGAGGGAAATAAAGAAACAGAAGAGACAAAACAGTGGCTTCAAAATAATGTTCTTAAGCCTGTAGACAATCCGCAGGGACCGACAGAAGAGGATAAAAAAATTCCATTTAGACTTGGAAAAGTAGAACGTGTTACCTTATATCATAAAAGTAATACATCAAGTGAGAATGGCGCTGTAGAAGAAGTTTCAAATTTTACGATTAAAGACTTTGCAAAAGAGCAGTATCTGGTGAAAGTGGAATTAGATGGACAACCGGAGAGATTTGCTGACATCAAAGAGATTCAGGTTACATCTGAGAACAAAGTAAACTTTATATTGAATCTGGATGATTATGTAACAGAGAGAGTTGCCAGACAACAGCAAGGCGCTATTGTAGAATTTGGTACAGCAGAAGAGGGAGTTGCATCTACAAAATACATTACCATGCAGGCGCTGATAGATAAGATAAAGGCAAATCCGGCAGGAAACTATGTGTTGGATCACAATCTGGATGCAAGTATGGTGCAAGGGGCAGATGAACTGATCCCGGAATTTAGAGGAACATTTGATGGAAACGGACATAAAATCACAGGATTAAATACGACATTGTTCGGAACAATTTCCGGTGGTACGGTTAAGAATGTTATACTGGAAAATGTGGCGATTACGAAGACTTCAGGTTCTGAGAGTGTTAACAACGGCGGAGCCGGAGTATTGGCAGATAAGGCAGAACAGCAGGCGAAGATTTCAGGGGTTCATGTTAGCGGAACACTGAAAAATTCAAATAGTCGAACATTGATGGGTGGTCTGGTTGGACGTATGGATCGTGCAACTGTTGAGCAATGTTCTGTTAATCTGGAAATCAGTGGGTCATATAATACAGTTGGTGGTCTGATAGGGCAGATGAGTAATGGTCATCAGTTTGAAAATGTGGTGAAAGATTCCTATGCAGTAGGAAGTATCAAAGGAAGTATGAGCAATGGTGCGCTTGGCGGTCTAATTGGATGGCACAATAATAAAAATAGTAACATTGTTCAGAACTGCTATACTGCCATGTCGATGAATATTGACGGCACTGGGCAGAGTGGACATAGACCAGGTGGTTTTATTGGAATCATGGGAGAGTCTGATGCTACAGGAACACTTGCCAATAATGTGTCTTATAGTAATGGAAACAAAGGTTACAAGTTTGATGGAGCATCAGATAAAGCAAGATATCAAACCGGAACACAGATATCCCAAAATATTACATTAAAAGAGACTAGATTGGAGTCAGATAGTAAGCGAATAGAGCCTGTAAATGCAGCCGGAAAAATTGAAGAAAAAGCATATGACGAATTACTTAATAAGGACTTTTATGTTAATAATTTAGGTTGGAGCGAAGAGGTTTGGGATTTTGAACCATTGAAGGAGAAAAAAACTCCGGTTTTGAGAAACGGTGACCCGAATCGTATTGGAATGCTTCAGTTGAAAGAAGTGTCTACAGTAGAGGAGCTGAAGGCAATCAATGATGATCGTGCGGGCGTATATGTATTGACCGCAGATATTGATGTATCTAAGGTGACAAGTGGAAATTCAATTATTACAGGAAATTTTTCGGGATTATTGAAAGGGAATGGTCATCAGATTACAGGACAGAAAATACCATTGTTTGAAAAGATTTCTGGTGGTTCTGTAGAAGGATTGATTCTTACAGATGGGGAGATTATACGTCCGAATGAAGAACGTGTGGCAGCTCTTGCAAAGGATGCATGGGATGGTTCATATATACAGGATGTCTATGTTCGTAATATGAAAATCCAAGGACAAACTTTGGTCGGTGGTCTGGTTGGACATTTGGATAATTCTACGGTACGCGGTTGTTCAGTAGTTGCGCAGGTAGACGGAAGGGAAGCTGGTGGATTTATTTCCAATATTATGAATGTGAGTACTGTAACAGATTGTTATGCGCAGCGTACGACGAATCCAAAAACTTTTGGAAATGAGACGGATGTGCAAGGTGGCTTTGTTGCAAAGATGAACCGAAGTACCGTGACAAATACTTATGCAGAATTGAAGTTTATCGAAGAAGCAACAGAAACAAAAGCTATTACGGCAAAGGTTGGAAGCTATGTTGGGCTGAGCGGCTTATCAACTGAAAGCAGAGTTCCATTTAAAGTAGAAAATAATATTGCATTCGGTCCGCAAGGATATTCATTTAATGCAGCGAACACAGTGGACGCTGATTTTGTAAATTATAAAAACAATTACGAGTATAAAACAGTAGATACTACAGAGAAAGTTGATTTGAATCTAACCGGAAAGATTAGTTCAGCAACTGCTGAACAGGTAAATACAGAAACATTTTATACAGAAACATTGAAATGGGATTCTAAAATATGGCATCTGGGTGATGTAACAGGTGGCAAACGTCCGAGACTAGAGGCAGAAGGCGATATTTATCCATCAGAAGGAACAGGTTCTGAAGAGATAAAACCAGAGGCGACAGTTGCACCGGAGGAATCTATTGCGTTGATGGCAGCGCTCAACCAAGAAGAGCGTGCTGGAAAAGAATCGTGGGAAACAGTAAAAGGATATCAGCCAGAACGGAAAACTTTATATGAAAATCTGGAAAAGTTTATGCCGTTCTATAATCGAGAGCAAATTGTTAAAGATGGAAATGCAGTAGATGTTGCTCATAAATTGAATCAGAAAGCGGTACTGGCAGTATATCCAATGAATGAGAATGGACAAAGAATTATCGCTTTGACAACAGAAACAGTTAACAGTGTTAAAAAACTTCGTATTCAATTTGAAAAAACAGAGGATAAGGCGCTGATTTATGATCTTTCTTATATAGACACCAGATCAGGAATCGCTTCTTATAATGTATCACAGATTCCGGTGCACTATAACTTCAATAAATATGTTGTGGATACAAAAACAAATCAATTTCAAAGGCTCTTGTCAATGGCAAAAACATTTGAATTTAATACAGATATTAAGACAAGAGTAAGTCAGCAGGACAGTGATTCTGTTCTTGATGTATACCGCAGAAATTACGATAGTGTTGTAAAAAATGAATTAGAACAGATTTTGGTTGCTATGACAGCGTCCTATGCACAGTATCCGATTAATGTAAATCATGCAATTGCAGAGGCGATGGTAACAGAAACCTTTGAAAGCAATGAATATTTGAAAGATTTTCTGTATGCATATAATTACATAGACCGCTGGTATGATTTTGAAATCGGAGGAATTAATCTTAGGGATGTAGTTATCTTTGATAATTCCATATTGCCGGGAGCAAAAGCGCCAAACGGGCTTGCTAGTGAAATTGTAAAAATAAGCAGTAAAGAAGGAAGACAAGGAAATAGTACACAGTCCTTTTATGTAAATAGAATTTCTTCTTATACAGGCATCAAAAGCATAAGTGCGTTTGTAGAATATTTTATGGCAGCATATGCAGGATATTCGGATGTGAATGATTGGATTGTAGATAATTTCCAAGGAGGAGTTTTGGTAGAGGCACGACCAAATAATCCGAAGGTTCAGTATCGTATGTGGAATTTCATTAAGAGTAATACGATTCAAAAAGATCAGCAATTGATTTTGCCGGTATTGTCCTATAAAACATCGAAGAATCTGTATCTCGCATCGTTCTCGACTGCTCTTATTTATGGAAATCTTCAGATATACGGAGGTTATCAAGATACAGATCAGTGGAGAGCAGGAAAAAGAGCTGAGATTGCAAGTCAATTAAATGACTATAAAAATCTGTACGACAATTTTGCAGAAGTTGCGCGAAATGGTGCAGATTCTATTAATAGAAGTAAATTTTTAATTGTAGATTCTTCTTATAATAAGGATCGTAACCAAGATGTATTTAAGGAATTCTATAAACCTCTTCAGACGCTATGGGGACATAAAAGTGGAGCAGTAGCAGTAATTCATGGAAATCCGAATTATGATTATATTTATTATAATAGTTCAAACTTTATAGGAGACCTAACTGTATTAAATCATGAGATGGCACATGTTACTGATAATTGGATCTGGATGGAAAATAAAGGAAAACGTCCGGGAAGAAACGGTGAAGATTACTCCAATGGGTTTGTCAATCAGGCAGGTTTGGATTATAACATGAATTTTATGAAAAATTATGCAAGAGACGGACAGGTACTTTCCAATCTGACACCGGAGCGTATCAACTCTCAGGAAAAGTTCAAGAGTTACTACAAAGAAGTATTTGATGTAATTTATACCTTGGATTATTTGCAGGGATTAGCATATCTGCAGTTGACACCGGAACAGCAGGCGCAGGTTACTGCACAGCACAGATATGGATTTAGAAATAACCATCAAAGTTGGAATAGTGCAAATAGTACATGGACAACGCTTAGTGCATCAGCGCTGGAAAATATGAACTTACAGACATTAGATGATTTGTGGGATAATCAGCTTACGATTCGGCCGGGCCATCGATTTGATCTGGGCGGGGTAAATCAGGTTGGTATCAACAATCCAGGAGCTTATCAGATTGATCGTGTAAGCTATTCTAGCTGGTATGTACCTTATGTAGACGGCGGTACACCGAATGCACAGATTTTCCGAAGAAATGGATTTGAACTAGGTGGAATGTTTGGATATAGTGATGGTTTGGTTAGATATTTAAGTGCACAGACGCAGACGGGAGATTTACAATTCTACCGGACAATACTGAACGATCCGAATTTTACATTTGAATCTTATCGAAAGGGAAAAAATGCAGAGATTCAGCAGAAGATTGAAGAGCAGGCAAAGCAGGGAAATGCATATTTTGATGCAGAGGCGTTGATTGAATATTTCCGTCAGAATCTGATTAATTATGGAAATGATATTAACTCAGGAATGTCTAATGGAAATGTGACACTTCAGAATATTAGAGATTCCAGAGAAAATGTGTTCCGGTATCTACAGAGAATTACAAATGAATTCCGGACACCGGTATATGGTGAGGTGTCTGACAGAAATGTCGTGACAATTAAAACCGGACAGGAGCTGGTAGATAAAATTAAGGCAAATCCAAATGGATTTTATGAATTGGGAAATGACATTTCAATGGAAAATGTTACCGGAGCGGATCAAGTATACATTAATTGTACCTTTATCGGAAAGCTGGATGGAAATGGGTATAAGATTACCAATGCGACAAAACCGTTGTTTACAAGGATCACGAATTCCTATGTTGCTGACTTGACGATTCAGGATACAGCAGAAGCAGAGAAAGACTGGATTGCAAAGACAAAACATTATACCATTGTGGTAAAAGAGCAGAAGAAAGAAACAGTAAAAGAAATCCGTACATTAGCTGATTTAAAAGAAATTGGGCAGAATAAAGCTCAGAAATATGTATTAAAAGCAGATATTGATGCGTCTGAAGTGACAGAAACAGCAATTGCAAAAGGAAACTTCAGCGGAATTTTGGATGGAGAAGGACACAGCATCACAGGATTGAAAGTGCCGTTGTTAGAAAAAACAGAGCGCGCAGAAATTCGTAATCTAACAGTGAAGAATGTCCAGATATCCAATCAGAATGCCGAGAACGCTGCAATTACAAAACGTTCTCACCATACAGTATTTGAAAATCTGAATCTGGAAAATATTACAATTTCTGGAACCAGTTATAACGGAGCAATCACTGGATATGATTACACTGGATCTGTATTTAACAAAATCCAGATTCGAAATGCGAAGATTACCGGGACAAAGAATTACAATGCGGTTTTTGCAGGACGGGCATCCGGCTCTCAGATTTCTAATATAGCGGTGATTGAAAGTAATGTAACACTGAGCGGAACGGACAATGGTGGATTTATCGGAGCAGGAAAGAATCTGGCGATTCGTCAAGTCTACAGTGACGCAGATATTACAGTAGTAAATTATAATGATGCACAGAACCGAACAAACAGCGCTGGATTTATAGGAAATTTGGCAGGAGAAAGCAGTGTACAGCATGTGCTTTCCGTAGGAAATATAGTGGAAGATGATGCAGGAAAAGATTTTTATCAATTCCTTGGAACGCCGGACGTTTTGGGAAAATATGTGTCAGACTCTTTTGTTTCCGTAGGTACGGGCGGTCTTAGCAACGTAACCGAAGGAAAGTTGACAGAAGTTTCAAAAGAGGAACAAAAGACAATTGAGTTGTATCGGGATAGATTGCAGTTCAATGAAGAAAACTGGTATTTGAAGTTAGTTGGAATGAAAGGCTATCCTGAGATTTTCGGAATGCAGAAAATTGAAGTAATCCCGGTGAAGTCAGTTGAAGATTTGAAACAGATGAATCTTTATCCGGAATTGAGCTATCGTCTGGATGCAGATTTGAATTTGAATGAGACAGAGCAGAGCGAAGTAATGATTCCGAACTTTACAGGTACGCTGGATGGAAATCAACACAGCATCGAAGGGCTGCGTGTGCCGTTGTTTGGAACCTTAGGAGGAACTGTGAAGAATCTTGCAATTTTGAACAGTGAAATTCAATTGAATGGAGTGAACGGCGGAGCTCTGGCAAATCAAATAGAAGGTGCAACGGTTGAAACTCTTCTGATGCAAAATATACAGTTGAAGTCAGAAAACGGAGCCGGAGCATTGCTTGCCGGAACGATGCAGGGAAGTACTATTCGAGATGTATTTTTGGCAGGAAATGTTGCTGTTACCACAGGAAAGGCAGCAGGATTTGTCGTTAATGATACAGGCTCTACGGTAGAAAATGTTTATCTGAATGTAGAAGTACAAGGTGCAGAAGGCGCCGGGTTCCTTGCAGAGAGTGCAGGAGAAGGAAGATATACAAATCTGTTAAGTGTGGGAAATGTTTCTCCAGAAATGCCGAAGTTGATGGCAGATGGAAGTCGTATTACGAATGGTTATGAGTTTGCCGCAGCAGACGGAGTCTCAGCAGCCGGAGAAACAATCAAATCTGTTGGAAAAGAAATCTGGACTTCAAGATTCTATACAGAGAATCTGGGATTCGCAGGAGAAAAGTGGAATGCAGAGAAGGCAGCAGAAAATGGATTGGCATTGTTAAAAGGTTTTGAAAACCGGGTGACATCATTTACAATTCAGATTGCACAGCCACAGCAGATTATAAAATTAAATCAAGTTCCGGAAGGAAAATTTGCGATTGCAGCAGATTTGGATTATAGTACTTATAGTGGAGAGCTTGTGACCGTAGAATTTAGCGGAATATTGAACGGTGGAAATCATCGCATCATCGGTATTTCGAAACCATTATTCCAGAAATTAAAAGGAACGGTGGAAAACTTACAGATTGAAAACTGTCTTGTGGAAAGTACAGACACAGGGGCCAATGTATTTGCAAAAGAGAGCGCAAATGCAACTATAAAGAATGTGTTCTTTAACGGAATTACTATGAATGGTGGAACATTGACAGGACTGATCGGTTCTGATCAGAACTCAAATTTCGATACCGTAGGTATTCAAAATATTGATATGACAGTTAATGGTGCACAGGCAGGAGTTCTTCTGGCGAAAGCATCAGGAACACAGATGAAAGATGTATTGATTACAGATGCCAAAATAACAACAGAGCAACAGTATGTAGGTGGCTTGATTGGACATGCAGAAAATGTAACGATTACAAAAGTATTTGCAGACAGCGAGGTTCACATTCCATATAATAAGAGTCCGGAATATACGTCGGCATTTATCGGAGCAGTAACAGGAAAAAGCAGCATTACGTACAGTACGGCAGCAGGTGGTGTTTATCCGGAAGATGCAGTGAAGTCACGTTATAAAGTGCTTTATATGAAGAAGAGCAGTGATTTGACAGAGTTAAAAGCGTTTAATAATTGCTTCTATAGTCTAGATACACCGGGAACGAATATAAATATAAACGATCCGAGAGGGGTTAGACATTCAGAGTTTTCAACAGGCGATTTTTATCAGAATAAGATGCAGCTGGATACAAAAAAATGGGAATGGTCTAAAGCAGGAACAACAGGTTCACCGAGACTGATTTCTATGCCGGAATCTAGTGTGAAACCGCCGTCAAAAGAACAGGCTTTACCAGAGACACCACTTCGTGCAGATGTGCCGGAAGGCTATACAGCGATTTACACAGTTGAGGAATTGCTGGCGGCGAAGGGAAGTAGTAATAATTATATTCTGATGCAGCCAATCTCATTATACGGATTGCGTGCAGAAGGCGGTTCCTTCCTTGGAGATTTCTCTGGAACATTTGATGGAAATGGATTGACTATCAGAGATATGCAAGGTGCGCCGTTGTTTGGAACATTAAGTGGAACGGTAGAAAACCTGAAACTTGCAGATGTAAAGGTAGAAAGATGGAATGACAATGAGGCTGCAAATGCTTTTGCAACAAAACTGAGTGGAGCAACGGTAAACCGAGTGGCATTGTATAATGTACTGGTAGCAGGCGGTAATAAGACAGCATCACTTGCGGGCGAGGCAGAAAATTCGAAGATTAGTGAAATCTGGACAGAAGAATTAAATGTCAATCCGTATGGACCGGCTTATAAAAGGACAGCAGTGTCTGAAAGTGGTATAGGCGGTTTGATTGCGATGTTGAATGTTGGAACATCAGTTACAGACTGTTATGTGTCCGGTGAGATGACAGCAAATGAAAATTATCAAGGTGGCGTGTTTGGCGAGAATGAATTTGATATGACTCCTACATATTCAGCAAATCGAATCGTTTCGAATATGCGAATGAGAGCGACTATGGGTGGAGATTATTCTAGAGGAGGCTTTATTGGTTTCTTAATGTCAACAGGAAGTTCATGGCTAAGAGATAGTATAGCAATTGGAGAATCTGGAGCAGAGAATAATGCAGGAAGTACACAAGCAGTATACCGATTTGCAGGAAATAGGTATAATGGAGTATGGGATTATGGCGTAGCCAATTGTTATGAAGGAAATCAAAGTGGTCAGAGTAGTGCTAATGGAGATCAGATTAAAGAAGTATCAAGAGAAAAATATGCTACAAAAGATTTTTATATGTCAACATTGAAATTTACAGAGGATAAGTGGAATTTCGCTAATGTTACAGAGCAGGGATATCCGACGCTTATATGGCTTGAAGGAGCAAAACCGGAAGAGCCGGAAGAACAACTTCCGGCATTGCCGGCAGGCTCGGAGGTGACAGTGCATCCAAAGAGATGGGAAATACCAGAAGCTGAATATACACCAATTTCTACACCGGAAGAGTTTATGAAGATAGAAGAAAATCCGAGTGGAAAGTATGTATTGATGAATAACATTTCTCTGGAACAAGTACGGTTACCGGAGGGGCAGACTTCTTATATTACAAAACCATTTACAGGAGAGTTGTACGGAAATAATCAGGTCATTCATGGACTGCGGGCTGCAATGTTTAATGAAGTTAGCGGAAAGGTACATGAATTAAGAGTGCAGAATGTATTTGTGGCAGCAGAAGGAACAAATCCGGCAAATGGATTTGCCCGTACTCTAAATGGAGCAACAATTGAAAAAGTTGTCATGAATTATGTACAGATAAACGGTGGAAGTTATACAGCAGCACTTGCCGGAACTGCAACGAACAAAGCAGTCATTCATCAAATTTGGTTGGAAAATATACAGGTGAATGCCTTACTTACAGAAACCTACAAATTTAATTTCGTAGGCGGTGCAGTTGGGCAAATGACAGGAGCATCAAATTTAGAAGATGTTTATATTTCAGGAATGATTGTTTTAGATAATCATCAAGAAGGCGGTGTAGTTGGAGAACTTAACAGCGGAACTGTTAATCATGTGGTGGAAAATATGAGGATTAAGTCTTTCATAATACCAGGAAATACATGGCAAGGTAAGTATTATTATGCAAATAAAGCGGGTGTAGTAGGCGATGTAAATAATAGTAGTGCAGGTCTTAAAAACTGGAAGATTACCAATTGCTTGGCAATGGGAGATGCATCAAAGAATGCAGAAGACGGCAGCCCGGAAGAGAGTTATAAATTCCTTGGTCGAGATGTATCAACCTATACAACGAATAATATCAGCAATTGCTATGAGCTTGCGACCGTGGGAGGACCAACCAATACAAGCGAGGCAACTATAGCAGCGAAAATATTAATGCTGACATCAGACAATCACAAAGCAGATTTTTATACAAGTCAGTTGAAGCTTTCGAGTGATGTGTGGGATTTGACGAAGGTGGGAGCAGAAGGATTCCCAAGATTAAAATGGATGAAAGAATAGGAGAAAAAATATGAGAAAAGAATATCAGACACCGGAAATTGAAATTATTGAATTTGATACAGAAGTGCAGATGATGCTGACGCTTAGTAATACTCCTCAAGAGAATATTGATAATGATTTCAATTTGGACAATAGTGGTTGGGAAGTTTAGAATAAGTTTTTAGATAAAAACAAAACAGACCGGGAGAATTGTAGAACAGATTCTCTCGGTTGTTTTATTTATGAAAATAAATTTGGAAATTACCAATAAATGACTGGATTTCGAACGCTCAGTTCTTTTTTCTTTCCTTATAGAGTAAATGGTGCTATAATAGAAGTTGAAACTTTAGGATTTTGAGGGCAAAGAGATGAAAAAAGACGTACATTTGAAAGGAATGCTGAGGCTGTATATGCAGTGGCCGGCAGTGATGTCAATTTTATTGATTGCAATGAACCTGTGGATATATTCTGTGGACAAACGTGCAGGGGTAATTATGAGTTTGTTTGTTGCGGTGTATATTGTAATAGTCGGGGTGTTATATTTCTATAATAAGTCGATTATTTTTTCAGATCTGGTTGATTTTGCGGCGCAATATGGATCGGTACAGAATGTATTGTTAAAGGAATTGCAGTTTCCGTATGCCATTCTTTTGGAAGATGGACAGATTATATGGAATAATACCTGTTTTTCAGAAGTGTTTGGGAGCGAAGCGAAGACGGGAACCTATCTTAGCAAATACATTCAGGAGCTGAATCGAAGCGTATTTCCAAAAGAGAAAGACAAGCCAATTGAAAAAGAAGTAAGCTATAATGGAAGAGATTACCGTGCGATTCTGTCTAAAGTACCTGTGCAAGATTTGCAGGAGGCAGAGAATATCTTACAGATGAGAAAAGGCAGAGAATATTTTGTGACAGTTACTTTGAGTGATGTTACAGAGATGAACGAGTATATTCGTGCAAATGAAGAGCAGAAGCTTGTTGCAGGGTTAATTTACATCGATAACTATGATGAAGTTATGGAAAGTGTTGAGGAAGTTCGACAGTCTCTTTTGGTTGCGTTGATTGACAGAAAGATCAATCAATATATGTCAGTCAATGACGGTATTGTGAAAAAGCTTGAAAAAGATAAATACTTTTTCGTGATCAAAAAGTCCTATTATAAAGAGATGGAGAAGAATAAGTTCGCGGTGCTTGATGAGGCGAAAAGTGTTAATATCGGGAATACAATGCCAGCCACACTGAGTATCGGTATAGGGATTGCAACAGATACATACGCGCAAAGTTATAACTATGCCCGTGTGGCGATTGACCTGGCACTTGCCCGCGGCGGAGATCAGGCGGTTGTGAAGAGCAACAGTGGAATTACTTATTTTGGTGGTAAGAGAGAACAGACATCGAAGAACACAAGGGTTAAAGCCAGAGTCAAGGCTGAGGCTCTTCGGGAGTTTATCACGGCGAAAGACCAGGTTATTGTCATGGGACATAAGATTGCAGATGTGGATTCATTTGGCGCGGCAGTTGGAATTTACCGTGCAGCGTTGACGATGGAAAAGAAGGCTTACATTGTGCTGAATGATATTACATCTTCCGTTCGTCCGCTGTATCAGTCGTTTTGTGAAAGTCCACTGTATCCGGACGATATGTTTATCAGATCGGAGGATGTGGATGAGATCATTAATGACAGTACGGTGGCGGTTGTTGTTGATACGAATAAGCCGGAGATGACGGAATGTCCGGATCTGCTTAAGATGACAAAGACAATCGTGGTGTTTGACCACCACAGGCAGAGCAGTAATATGATTGAGAACACGGTGCTTTCCTACATTGAACCTTATGCGTCATCTTCGTGTGAGATGGTATCAGAAGTATTGCAGTATATTACAGATGATGTGAGAATTACAAATGTGGAAGCAAACAGTATGTATGCCGGAATTGTGATCGACACGAACAATTTTATGAACCGTACAGGAGTGAGAACATTTGAGGCGGCCGCATTTTTGAGAAGATGCGGAGCGGATATTACCTATGTGCGGAAGATTTTCCGTGATAATATGGAATCTTACCGTGCAAAAGCGGAGATTGTAAGTAGTGCAGAGGTGTTCTGTGATGAGTATGCAATCGCAAGATATGAGAATGCGGAAATAGACAGTCCGACGATCATCGGTGCACAGGCGGCGAATGAACTTCTGAACATTGATGGAATTAAAGCGTCGTTTGTATTGACCAAGTATAACGGAAAAATCTATGTCAGTGCGCGTGCGATTGATGAAGTGAATGTTCAGATTATCATGGAACGTGTCGGCGGAGGCGGACATATGAATACTGCCGGAGCCCAATTCCAGCACACCAATATGGAAGAGGCAATTGAGACGTTGAAAGAGACGATCTATACAATGAAAGAAGAAGGAGATATTTAGTTATGAAAGTAATTTTGTTAGAAGATGTAAAAGCGCTTGGTAAAAAAGGACAGATTGTGAATGTGAATGACGGATATGCAAGGAATTTTATTTTACCTAAAAAATTGGGAGTGGAAGCAAACAACAAAAATCTGAATGATCTGAAACTGAAAAAGGCAAATGATGAAAAGATTGCACAGGAACAGCTGGAAGAAGCGCAGGAACTTGGAAAGAAGATTGAGGCAGGAAAAGTGGAGCTTGCAATTAAAGTAGGAGAAGGCGGAAGAACATTTGGCTCGGTGTCTACAAAAGAAATTGCAGCAGCTGTAAAAGAGCAGATGGGATATGATATTGATAAGAAAAAGATACAGTTAAAAGAAGCGATCAAGACGCTTGGAACACACAATGTACCTGTAAAACTTCACACGAAAGTAACAGCAGAATTAAAAGTGGTTGTGAAGGAAGCGTAGGAGGCAGACAATGGAAGAAGCACTCATAAAACGAGTTCTCCCACACAGCATTGAGGCGGAGCAGGCAGTTATCGGAGCTATGCTGATGGACAAGGAAGCAATCTTGACGGCGTCCGAAATTATTAGCGGGGAAGATTTTTATCAGTCCGCTTACGGAATTTTGTTTGAGACAATTGTGGAGCTTTTCAATGAAGGCAAGCCGGTGGACTTGATTACACTGCAGGACCGCCTGAGAGAAAAAGACGTGCCGGCAGAAATCAGCAGTCTGGAATTTGCGAGAGATTTGCTGAGTGCGGTACAGACATCGGCGAATATAAAGTATTATGCAGAGATTGTTTCGGAAAAGGCGATGCTGCGTCGACTGATTAAGTTAAATGAAGAGATTGTCAATATCTGTTATCTTGGAAAAGAGCCGTTGGAGGCGGTGCTTGAGACAACGGAAAAGAAAGTATTTGAACTTGTTCAGCGGAGAAATACCGGAGACTATGTGCCTATAAAAGATGTTGTGCTGAGCGCGCTGGAAAAGATTGAGAAGGCATCGAAAACGAATGGAAGTGTCACCGGAATCCCGACAGGTTTTTTGGATCTGGATTATAAGATGTCAGGACTTCAGCCTTCCGATTTGATTCTTGTGGCGGCGAGACCGTCCATGGGAAAGACAGCGTTTGTGTTGAATATTGCGCAGAATGTGGCGTTTAAAGAAAATAAAACAACTGCTATTTTTAGTTTGGAGATGTCAAAAGAGCAGTTGGTAAACCGTCTGTTTTCTCTGGAGTCGCAGGTAGATTCTCAGTCGCTTCGTACAGGTAATCTGAAGGATTCGGATTGGGAAAAGCTGATTGAAAGTGCGGGAATTATCGGGAAGTCCAATCTGATCATCGATGATACACCGGGTATTTCGATTTCGGAACTGCGTTCAAAATGCAGAAAGTACAAGCTGGAACATAGTTTGGAATTGATTATTATCGACTATTTGCAGTTGATGACAGGGCGTGTCGGAGGAAGAAGTGAGTCCAGACAGCAGGAAATTTCGGATATTTCGAGATCGTTAAAAGGTCTGGCGAGAGAGCTGAATGTGCCGGTGATCGCATTGTCGCAGTTGAGCCGTGCGGTAGAACAAAGACCGGAGCACAGACCGATGCTTTCGGATTTACGTGAATCAGGGGCAATCGAGCAGGATGCCGATGTGGTAATGTTTATTTACCGTGATGACTATTACAATAAAGATACAGAATTGAAAAATGTAGCAGAGATTATTATTGCAAAACAGAGAAATGGTTCGATTGGAACAGTCAATTTGACATGGCTGCCGAACTATACAAAGTTTGCAAATTATCTGAAACAGGATTGATGAATCTGGAATGTGGTATAAGCAGATACTGCATTCTGGATTTTTTATTGCATAAAAATTATGACCTATGCAGTAAGAAGTGCGCTGCAAGGATCGAACTGCTGCGAATAGTTATTTTTGAGAAAAAAGCAAAAAAAATAGTGTTTCTTTTGGGGAAATATGCTAATATAAAAAACGGGAGAAAGGTACAAAACAAAAAATAATATGCGTTTGTACGGAAAAAGAAAGGAGAAATATGAAAAAGTTTATGAAAAAACTTTCGGCAATTATGTTAGTTGCTGCCATGGTGTGTACGACATTTTTGAGTTATATGCCATCGTTAGATGTATTGGCAGCTCCGAAGATGATGGCACATCTGAAAGCCGGAAGTGGGAATGCAAACGAGCACTTTGGCGGTGCAAAGCCGGAGGCATTTGTCTTATCCAGCCAAAAGTTTACGGGAGAGGATTTAAGTGCTACGGTTCAGCTTGTAAGTGAGAGTAAAGACACGAGGTTTCGTTTTGTAACGAAATATGTGGATGATACTCATTGGAGTTATATCGCTTACGATACAGGAAAATGGCTTTATGAATTTAAAAATGGAGATGGGTCTTATGCAGCGTTATCAGGATTGCCAGAAGTCAACAAAGATGATGAGATTACGATTTCAACATCTTATAAGGACAATGGCTTGAATGTGACAGTTGAAAATAAGACAACAAACAAAAGTGGTTCAGCAGTTGTAGCTAATGAAAAATTTAATGAGCTGAAAACAGAATCAGGAGAGATTGGATTTGGTGCAGGTACTTTTGGAGAAGCTTACACAGAAATTTATTTCTCAGATGTAAAAGCTGGTGAGACAGCTTATAGCGACTATAGTGGCTGGCATGTATACAAGACTCTTTCAGGACAGGTTTGGGAACCATCTGTGGAAGTACCGGATGGAGGAGACACAGATCCGGAAAATCCTTCTGAAAACGGAAGAGCTTGGATTGAGTTAAAGGGTGGAAGCAACAATGGTGGTGGACACTCCTATGGCAATGCAAATGCAAAAGCGCCGGTACTGCTTCTTGATGATGACAAGAAGATGGAAGAGTCAGGAGAACTTTCTCTTGCTGTGAAGCCAAGCAATAACTGGGGTGTATTTTATACTTATGTGAATGACAATAACTGGTTATATGTAGGTCATGATACGAGCAGTGGCTGGTACTATCAGTATAACTTGAATGGAAGTGGATCTTATCCGAAAATCTCAGGACTTCCGGATCCGGTTGAAGGGGAAGAACTTCAGATGTCTATCTCATTGAACAGAGAGACATTGTCTGTGACAGTAAACGGAGTAACTTCGCGTGTGACAAATCAGGCATTGATCGATTTCAGTGAGGAGAATGCAGGTAAAGGCCGTTTCGGTGTGAAAACAAACAGTGCAACAACGATTTCTTTTGCGGATGTGATGTACGGAAAAGATAACTGTATGGAAGATGACTGGGTATTTTGTGCAGACCGTGACGGACAGTCGTTTAAAAAGACATATTCAAAACTTGTGCCGCTTACAGGTACAGTTACGGAAAAAGGAGAAGGCGGATTGGCAGATGCGACAGTTCGCGTTGGAAACAAGTCTGCAAAAACAGATGAAAATGGTAAATATCAGTTTGATGCGTTGGAACTTGGGACCTATACTATGGCTGTTTCCAAACCGGGATATCAGGCATTCTCAGGTGAAGTGACAATTGAAGATAAAAAAGATAATGTCAAAGATATAACACTGGAATTAAAAGCTCCATTGGATTTGTCAAAATACGATTCTATTTCATCTGATGAAATGAAAGTATATATCGGAAAAGAATTTCCGGTTGTGGCAAGATACCAGATGCTTGCGAATGGACAGGAGATTACAGATACATATTTCCGCGGAAATGAAACAGAACTTGATGAAGTTGCAATCAATGGTGTCGCTATAAAACCGGAAGTGGAAGTGGCAGAGACAAAAGCAGACTCAAGAACATATGCAATGCATGTGGAGAAAGATGATATCAATCTGGATATGGATGTCAAAGTCAGTGTAAAAGAAAATGACCTGACATGGGAAGTAACAAAATTAGAAAAAGCAGAAGGCTGTGCAGATATTGCAACAATCGATGTTCCTGGATTGAACCTTCTGACTGTGGATGCAGTGGAGACAGGAGCCAATTTCGCAGGAGCAAAGGCTTCGACAACAACAACATCTTCCGGAGATGTATTTATTGATTTTGAAGATGGATTTGTACCATCTGAGACAGACGGATACCTGTATGGATTCCTGACAAATGGGAAATTAAGCGCAGGTCTTTACAGCAATTCCGAGGTGGAAGGAGACAAACGTGTCATTCGCAATAATGGGGCGGATACAATGAGTCTCACAAGTGCTGCATGGTACTACGAGTTGGGAGATGCAAACGGACAGAAGAATGCTTCAAAGTATGATGATTATCCGGTGAGTGAACTTCCATGTACAAAAGTGGCAATCGCAGCAGATGCAAATGGCGATGAGACAATCGACTGGAATGACGGTGCGCTTGCATTCCGTGATATTATGAACATTCCATACGGTTCTGAAAATATCAAAGATTTAGTAAACTATCGTATCGTTATGAACTTTGCAAGTATGGCATCAAATCCATACCATACAACAGCAGACAACATTAAAAAAGTGTATCTTGCAACAGATGGTCTTCCACAGGCAGTTATGCTCAAAGGATACGGTAACGAAGGACATGACTCTGCAAACTCTGAGTATGCTGATATTGCAGAAAGAGAAGGCGGAGTAGAAGATTTCCAGGAATTGATTAAGATTGCACATGACTATAACACAGAGATTGGTATTCACGTCAATGCACAGGAAGCTTATCCGGAAGCGGCATCTTTCAATGAAGAGATGCTTCAGAAACCATTTTCAAACGGATGGGGATGGCTTGACCAGTCACAGGTTATCGACAAACTTTGGGATTTGTCAAGTCAGGCAAGATGGAAACGTTTTGTACAGCTGTATGACAGAATCAACGGAACGGATTTCTATAGCAGAAAATGGCCGGATGCAGTTGAAAATTCTTTGGGTGAAGTAAACGCTACAAAAGAAGAAATCAAAAAAGATGCAGAATCCCGTGAAGATAATATGGATTTCATTTATCTTGACGTATGGTATCAGGATGCATGGGAGACAAGACAGATTGCGGATGAGATCAATTCTTTGGGATGGAGATTCTCTACAGAGTTCAGTGCGGAGGGTGAATATGACTCTACATGGCAGCACTGGTCTACAGATGCCGCATATGGCGGGGCAACATCAAAAGGATATAACAGTGATATTATCCGTTTCATCAGAAATGACCAGAGAGATTCTCAGGTATTGAACTATCCACAGTTCGGTGGAACAGCAGACAATCCGTTACTTGGAGGATACCGTCTGTACGGATTTGAAGGATGGGGTGGAGACAAAGATTATGACAACTACATTCTTCAGACATTCAATCAGAACTTACCTACAAAATTCTTACAGCACTACTATGTGACAGATTGGGAGAATTATGAAGAGGGAGAGTCTCCGGTTGGAAACCATGAAAAACAAATCACATTGAGAAATGACAGCGGTGATGAAGTTGTTGTCACAAGAAACGAAGAACAGCGCAGCGATGATAACATTGAGCGCACAATTACATTAAATGGGAAGAAAGTATTAGATAATGTCACATATCTGCTTCCATGGACAGATAATCAGGATGGCAGTGAAAAACTGTATCACTGGAATCTGGACGGTGGACAGACAACATGGGAACTTCCAAATGGATGGGAAGGTCTTGCGAATGTTGTGATGTATGAACTTTCTGATCAGGGTCGTATCAACGAGACAAGTGTTGCTGTGTCTGGAAATTCAGTGACATTAGATGCAAAGGCTGCTACAGCCTATGTGTTGGTGAAAGGTGATGCGGCAGGCGTAAAAGAACTTGCAAATGACTTTGGTGAGTATGACTATGTGACAGATCCGGGATTCAACGGATATGCCGCAGGGGAAAAACTATCTGCAGATGAATGGTCTGGCGATATCAACGATGATGCAGTTGTAGTAGAAAAAGCAGATACAGGAGATCAAAGACTTGCATTCAACAGTCCTCTTGACGGTGTGTCAGTGACAACTACAATCAAAGGTTTGACAAAAGGAACAGACTACGTAGCAGAAGTTTATGTGGAAAACAATAGTGATGCAAAAGCTTCTATTGAAGTGAATGCAGGAGAAAAGAAAGTTTCTAATTATACAGAGCGTTCGATTCTCAATAACTACGTAAAGAGTGACCAGAAAAACGGAAGCAAGATGCAGCGTATGCAGGTTTCATTTACAGCAGAGAGTGAGACTGCACAGCTAACGCTTTCAAGAGGCTACGGCGATGGTTCTACTTATATGGACGATATCCGTATCGTTGAGAAATCTTTGAATAACTTCCAGGAAGATGGTGTGTTCAAACAAGATTTCGAGACAGTAGTACAGGGCTTGTATCCATTTGTGTTAAGCTCTGCACAGGGTATTTCTGACCCGGCTACACATTTATCGCAGCTGAACGCACCATATACACAGGCTGGATGGAATGGAAGAGTCATCGATGATGTTATCGATGGAAACTGGTCATTAAAGCATCACGATGGAAATACAGGAATTATTTATCAGACAATTCCTCAAAACTTCCGTTTTGAACCTGGTAAAGTGTATACAGTAGAGTTTGACTACCAGTCAGGACCGGATAAAGCGTATGCGATGGTAGTTGGTGATGGAACAACTTACACCACTCCTTCAGATGATGAGTATCTGGCTCAGGCACGTGGTGAAGATGAGACAAAACATGTAAAAATGCAGGTAGTTGGTTCGGGAAGCGGACAGACATGGATTGGTCTGTACGAAAACGGAAGCAAAGCCGGAACAGGAAGCATGGGACAAAGAGACTTCGTTCTCGACAATCTTGTGATCACAGAGGAGAAAGATGCAACATCTGTGACATTGGAATCTACAGAGCTTTACAAAGGTGAAACTGCAAAAATTTATGGAAATAATCTAGATCAGATTACATGGGAAACAAGCAATGATAAAGTTGCAGTAGTGGACAAAGAAGCAGGAGTTGTAAAAGCACTTGCAGCAGGAACAGCAACTTTGACAGCGACGCTTTCAAAAGATGAGAAGATTACATTTGAGATCACGGTTACAGACGGTGTAGTGACAGAGATTCCAAGAGAGGAATTTGATGGAATCACATCTTCTGCAAACACAGAACAATCCTCCGGAGAACCGGCAGGAAGCGGTGTTGCATCAGCAGCAACAGACGGTGACTCTTCCACATACTGGCATTCACAGTGGAGTGGATTTACTGTGAGCAAAGAAAATCCTGCAATTCTCACAGTCGATCTTGGAAAAGAAATGTCAATTGGAGGATTCAAATTCCAGCAGAGACCGGGAACGAATAATGGTATTGTTTACAAATATCACTATGAAGCCTTTGATGCAGCAGGAGAGAAAGTTGCTTCCAGCGATACAATTTCTGTTGATAATGCGCAGAGAGCAGGTGGACAGTGGATTACATCTCTGTTTGAAAATGTAGCAAATGTAAAAACAATTAAGATTTATGTAGAAGAAGGAAAAGGAAACTTTGCGGCAATCGCAGAAGTAGTTCCGCTTCGCATACAGAAGGTTGCAGATTCGGCGACATTAGATGATGTTACAATAAAAGTCGGTGAAAAAGTCAGATTGGAAGCTAAACACGATGAGGACACCATTTTGACAGGAATCGTATGGAGTTCTTCTGATAAAGAAGTTGTAAAGGTAAATCAGAATGGAGTCGTAACAGGTTTGAAAGCCGGAACAGCGACTATCACGATTAAAAATGCGATCGGGAAACTGGCATCATGTACAGTGACAGTAACAAAAGACGAAGTGATACTGGATAAAGAGGATCTGCAAAAGGCGATTGACAAAGCAGAAACATTAGACTTGGATAAGTACAAAGACGGTGTGGAAAAAGATGCATTTAAGGCAGCTTTAAGTCAAGCGAAAGACGTTTTGGCGAATGCTAAGACACAAGATGAGATTGACAAAGCGACAAGCGAATTAAATGCAGCGATAAATGCATTAAAAGAGGTGGAAAAACCAGTAGAGCCATCTGCAGATAAATCAAAATTAGAGAAATTCTACAAAGACTGTCTTGCTTACTACAAAGAGACAAATCATTCAAAAGAAAACTGGCAGAAATATCAGACAGTACTTGCTTATGTGAAAGCAGTACTTGAGAATGAAAATGCAACACAGGACGAAGTTGACAATGCATTGAAAGTATTAGTTGAGATTACAGGTATTTTGAACAAAGAGCTGGAAGATGCAGGCAAAGAGCCGACAACACCGCCAACACCAACAACGCCTAACGGAGAAGGAAATAATGGTGGAAATGGCAATGTGACAACTGGAGATATGACAACATGGGGAATGACAGCAGTTGTAATGTTATTGGCAGTCGGCGCGGTAGTAGTTGTAATAAGAAGAAAAAGAGAAACAAGATAAGAGATAAGCTTACTAAAAAGGCACAAATCCATTTGGGTTTGTGCCTTTTTGCAAGTTTACATATAAAAAATGGGAAAATATATGCAAAAAGAATGAGGAATATGGTATAGTAAGAATGTATATGTGCGAAATGTTTAAAAGAAAAGGAGGATAGAAAGAAATATTAGTAAAAATATAAAAAGGAAAGGGAAATTATGAAAAGAAAACATTTAAAACGTGTAGTGGCAGGTGTGTTTGCAGCAGCGATGGCAACATCTGGAATATCATTTCCACAGGCAAATGTGCATGCAGAAGAAAAAGGGAATGAATTAAGGCTTTGGTACGATGAGCCAACATCACAAGGCACGAATATTCTTGGTGCCGGTTCTGGGTATGATACAGACGAAAAAAACAGATGGCAGCAACATACATTGCCGATTGGTAATGGTGATATGGGAGCGAATGTCTACGGAGAAATTGCAAGTGAACATTTGACATTCAATGAGAAGACACTTTGGACAGGCGGTCCGAGTGAAAGCCGAAAAGACTATATGGGTGGAAACTCAACAGAAAAAGGGCAGGACGGAGCGTCACTGAAAAATATCCAGAAATTATTTGCGGAAGGAAAAACTTCTGAAGCGACTGCGGCATGTAATAATCTGCTGGTTGGAATAAGTAACGGATACGGCGCTTATCAGCCGTGGGGCGATATTTATTTTGATTACAAAGATATCACAGAGAAAAATGCGACAGAATATCAGAGAGATCTGGATCTTAAGACAGCAATCTCGACTGTTTCGTTCAAAGAAGACGGTACACAGTACACAAGAGAATTTTTTATGAGCCATGACGATGATGTCTTAGTTGCACGTTTGGAAGCAAAAGGCTCAGAAAAATTGAATTTGGATGTACGTTTTCCTTCAAAGCAAGGCGGAAAGACCGTGGCGGAAGGAAATGATACATTAAAATTATGCGGAGCACTGACAGACAATCAGATGAAATATGCATCTTATCTGACGGTGAAAGCGGATAATGGTTCTGTGACAGGTTCAGGGGACAAATTGACGGTAAAAGATGCAAGTGCAGTTACTGTGTATTTGTCAGCAGCTACGGATTACAAGAATGCATTTTATAATGAAGACAAGACAGAAGATTACTATTACCGCACAGGTGAGACGGATGAAGCGTTAGCAAAACGTGTAAAAGAAACTGTGGATAAAGCAGTAGAAAAGGGATACAAAGAAGTAAAAGCAACACATTTAGAAGATTATCAGGAACTGTTCAACCGCGTATCTTTAAATATTGGACAGACAGTGTCTGAAAAGACAACAGATGACTTATTGAAGACATACAAGGACGGAAGTGCCAGCGAGCTGGAAAAACGCCAGTTGGAGAATATGTTATTCCAGTACGGCAGATATTTGACAATTGCCTCTTCAAGAGAAGATTCACAGCTTCCATCCAATCTACAGGGAGTATGGAATAGTCTGACAAATCCACCATGGAGCTCAGACTATCATATGAATGTAAACCTTCAGATGAACTACTGGCCTACATATTCTACAAATCTTTCAGAATGTGCATTGCCATTGATTGACTATGTGGATTCTTTAAGAGAGCCTGGACGTGTGACTGCGAAAGTCTATGCCGGTGTAGAGAGCAAAGACGGCGAGGCAAATGGTTTCATGGCTCATACACAGAATACACCATTTGGATGGACTTGTCCGGGATGGGCATTTAGCTGGGGATGGTCTCCGGCGGCAGTGCCATGGATTCTTCAAAACTGTTGGGAATACTATGAGTTCACAGGCGATACTGAATTTATGGAAGAAAATATTTACCCAATGCTAAAAGAAGAAGCTACATTCTATAATCAGATTTTGACAGAAGATAAAGATGGCAAATTAGTATCTTCTCCATCTTACTCACCGGAACACGGACCATATACTGCAGGTAATACATATGAGCATACATTGATTTGGCAGTTGTATGAAGATGCTGCAAAAGCGGCTGAGGTACTTGGACAAGATACAGAGCTTGCAGCAAAATGGAAAGAGAATCAGTCAAAATTAAAAGGACCAATTGAAATCGGTGACGACGGACAGATTAAAGAATGGTATGAAGAGACAACGTTGGATAGTATGAAGCCACAAGGAGCTGATCCGGCAGGACACAGACATTTATCACATATGTTAGGACTCTTCCCGGGAGATTTGATTGCACAGAAAGAAGAATGGCTGCAGGCAGCAAAAGTTTCGATGGACTATCGTACAGACAACAGTACAGGCTGGGGGATGGGACAGCGCATCAATACATGGGCAAGACTTGGAGAAGGCAATAAAGCACATGAATTGATCCAGAACCTGTTCAAAGGTGGAATTTATCCAAACCTTTGGGATACACATGCACCATTCCAGATTGATGGTAACTTCGGATACACATCAGGTGTGTCTGAGATGCTGCTGCAGAGCAATATGGGATATCTCAATCTTCTTCCGGCAATTCCGGATGTATGGGCAGATGGAAGTGTAGACGGACTGATTGCACGTGGCAATTTTGAAGTGGATATGGATTGGGCAAAGACAAGCCTGACAAAAGCTGAAATTCTTTCTAAAAATGGTGGAGAATGTGAGATTGGATATCCTGGCATCGCGAAGGCGAAAATTGTAGACAGTAAAGGTGCAGAAGTAACAGTTGAAAAAGTAAGTGAGGACCGTATTAAATTCAATACGACAAAGGGCGAGACTTACACAATGACTGAGATTCCGGAAAGACCGGTAAAAGCTCCGGCAAATGCATCTGCGATTTATAAAGATAACACAGCAATCGTGACATTTGATGCAGTGGCAAACGCAGAAAAATATGTTGTATATGCATCAACAGACGGAACAATATACAACAAGGTCGGCGAAGTGGACGGGACAGAATACAAAGCAGAAGATTTCGCAGAAGGAACAACTTATAAAGTAGCAGCAGTGGTAGAAGGAAAAGAAGGAGAGAAGACTTCGAAAATCACACCAGAGCAGTTGGCTGTAACCAATAAGATTGATGATCGTGACAGCAGAATCGAGTATTCTTCCGGCTGGGGCAACTGGGGACCACAGGAAGGTCAGTATGAAAAAACAGAGAAATACTCTAATACAGTAGGCGATACAGCAGAACTTTATTTCTATGGAACAGGAGTTCGTGTGATCGGTATGAAAAATACAGACTGCCGGACATTTGATTTATATGTAGATGGAGAGTTGAAGAAAAAGGATGTGAACACAACCTCTAGTACATGCCAGAGACAGCAAGTACTTACTGAAATAACTGGTTTGGACAAAGGGATTCACAAAGTAAAATTAGTTGTAAAACAGGGGAAGATTTCTCTGGATGCATTTGAATTTGATGCGGCGGTGGAAGCAACAGGATTACAAATTACAGGTGCTGACTCTTTGAATATGAATGCATCGAAGACATTACAGCTGGAAGCAGTGTATACACCAGAAGGTGCAGCAGGTGCAGGAGTGGATTGGTCTGTAGATAAACAAGAGGTTGCGACAATCGATGCAAATGGTCTTCTGACAGCAGTGAAGGCTGGAACAGTCGTTGTGACAGCAACAGACAAAGAAAATGAAAAACTGACGGCGACAAAGACAATCACAATCACAAAAGAAGCGACAACTGTAAAATATGATGACCGTGATTCTAGCATCAAATATGATGCGAACTGGACAAAGTGGGATGAAGAAAAACATTACAATGGCACAGAGACTGAGACTACAACAGATGGTGCAAGCTTCTCATTTGAATTCAACGGAACAGGCATTGGCTTGTATGTGATGAAATTAGAAAAATCCGGAAATACAGGAGGAGCGCAGCTTAAGATTGAAATTGACGGTCAGGAAGCTGGAAAAGTATCTACTTTCACGACCGTAGCAGGAAGTGAGCCACAACGGAAGGTATTTGAAAAATTAGATTTGACAGATGGAAAACATACTGTCAAAGTGACCGTAGATGGTCTGGCACAGGATGCAAAAGACGCCGGTGTTACAAGTCCGAAAGTATGCTTTGACTACTACGAAGTGACTGTAGGCGGAGAAGAAAAACCAGATTGTGAGCATAAGAACACAGAGGTTCGGAATCAAACAGATGCCACATGTACAGAGGCTGGTTACACAGGTGATACAGTATGTAAAGACTGTGAAGTGATTGTGAAGGCAGGAACAGTTATAGAAGCAAAAGGTCATGATGCAGAAACACGCAATGCCAAAGAAGCTACATGTACAAAAGATGGTTATACTGGTGATGAGGTATGTAAAGTTTGTGATACCGTAGTAGAAAAAGGAACTGAAGTGAAAGCTTTAGGACACGATTTCACAGAGTGGACAGTAGAAAAAGAGCCAACTGAAACTGAGGAAGGCTTGGAAGTCCGGACATGTAAACGTGATGGCTGTGAAGTGAGAGAAGAACGAGCAATTCCGAAACTTCCGGTTACACCTGACAAAGTAGATAAATCCGCATTGGAAAAATACTATAACGAATGTCTGGAATACTACAAAGAGGCAAACTACACAGCTGACAGTTGGAAGGTATATCAAGCGGCTATGGATCAGGCAAAAGCAGTACTTGACAATGAAAAAGCAACTGAGAAGGACGTAAAAGATGCTGTCCTGGCAATCAAAGATGCAACGGAACAGTTGAAAAAAGTTAGCAATAGTACACAGCCAGAAAATCCGGACAAAGATAATACGGATAATAAAGGTGCTAACAAGAAACCGGTAACTGGCGATAACGTGAATGCGGCTGTTTGGTCAATTGTAGGAATTACTGCAATTTTTGCAGTGGCAGTTGCTGTGTTGAGAAAGAGACGCAGAGCATAAAGGCTGAATAAAACAAGAGCAAAAAAAGAGATGGAATCTGAATAAAAAAACAGATTTCCACTCTCTTTTTTTGTGCAGAACAATGTTTAGTTGTGAGAGAAAAATGTCAAAATATAACAATAAAGCATATTTTTGGGAAGAAAATTGTTGTATTTGACATATGAAGTGGCTATAATAGAAAGGAAAAAGAAAATTATATAAAAAGCATTATTTTTAGGAATGCGGAAAGTGAGAAAAGCATGATGAAATGGAAAAAACATGGGAAGACATGTGTCAAAAAAGTGCTTGGTGGGACGATGGCAGCAATGCTTGCAGTTTCCGGAGTAAATTTTCCTGATGCGACTGTTGCACAGGCGGCATCCACAAAGCCTGATCAGGATCCAATGAAGATTCGTTTTGGCGAGCCATTGTCAAAAGGAAAATTGACAGGATCTTCAGGTAATTTTACAAAACCAGGAAGTGATACAGACTGGTGGCAGCAGTTATCTCTTCCAATCGGAAACTCTTATATGGGAGCGAACATATATGGTGAAGTAGAAAAAGAGCACCTGACATTCAATCAGAAGACATTGTGGAATGGCGGACCTTCTGAGACACAACCTTATACAGGCGGAAATATCAGCACAGTGAATGGGCAGTCAATGTCTGATTATGTGAAATCCGTGCAGAATGCATTTTTGACTGGGGACAGCAATGCATCAAACATGTGTGAAAAATTAGTTGGTACAAGTTCAAGAGAATATGGCGCTTATCAGGGCTGGGGCGATATTTATCTGGATTTTGACAGAGAAGAACCTCAGGAAGAAGAAAAGATCATCAGTGATACAAGCGATGAGATCAAATATGAATCTATGTGGCACTCATATCCACAGCCTGATTGGGAAGGCGGCTCAGAGCATTATACAAACGAGCCTGGAAAATTCACGGTATCGTTTGAGGGAACCGGAATTCAGATGATTGGTGTAAAATACAATGAGATGGGGAATTTCAAAGCGACGGTAGATGGCAAGGAGGTTACCGGAAGTATGTATTCCGCTACGAAACAGACAGGAGTTGTTTTGTTTGAAATTTCAGGTTTGGAGCAGGGAACACATACACTAACATTTGAATCAATAAGAGATGATGCAGGCAGAGCGAAAACATCTTTTGATTATCTGAAAGTATTAGAAGGGGAGACAATTGACTGGAACCCGACAGTAGAAAGAGAAAAAGTAAAATTTGAAGGAAGCTGGGCGCGCTGGGATCGTGCGGCAAATAACGAAAATGATGCAGATTCCTGGTTTGGAAAAGACGAAGTATATGTAGATGCTGCCAATGCCGAAGGTGCAACTCTTACATGTAAGTTTACAGGAACAGGCTTTGAACTCTTTGGAGCAAAAAGCAGTGGATTGGGCAAGTTCCAATACAAAGTAGACGATGCGAAGGAGTGGACAGAAGTAAACACATACGCATCTGCTTTTTCAAGAACAAGTCTTGTGAATGTGACGGGGCTGACAAAAGGTGAGCACACACTTACTATTAAGGGTGTAAAAGGCAATAAAGTCTCTTTTGACGGTATTGTAACTACAATGAAGGAAGAGGATCCGGATAAAGAGGAACATACAGAGACAACAAACTACGAGAGAGCATTGGACATCGATACAGCGCTTGCGACAGTGTCTTATGACAGAGATAATACACATTACTATCGTGAGTATTTTGCAAGTTATCCGGACAATGTGATTGCGATGAAACTGACAGCAGAGGAAATCAAAGGCTCTGAAGGCGAGATGCGTCCATTGGAATTTGAGGTAAGTTTCCCTGTAGATCAGCCGAGCGACAAATCTCTTGGAAAAGAAGTTACATATACAACAGAGGACGATTCAATTATTGTTGCAGGTAAGATGAAAGACAATGATTTGAAATTAAATGGGCGGTTGAAAGTTGTAACAAAAGACGGTGAGGTCACTCCGGTAGAAGGAAAAGAAGGAACACTTCTTGTCAGTGATGCGACAGAAGTATATATCTATGTCACAGCGGACACAGATTATGAGATGGTACATCCGGAATACCGTACTGGCCAGACAGATCAGCAACTTGCAGATGAAGTTAAAAAAGTGATGGATGATGCAACAAAACAAGGGTATGATCAAGTAAAAGAAAATGCTCAGGCTGATTATAAAAACATCTATGACAGAGTAAAAATTGATTTTGGTCAGGAGGCGTCAGATAAGACAATTGATGAATTGATCAAAGCATATAAAGATGGAAATGCAAGTACAGAAGAAAAAGCTTATTTGGAGACAATGATTTTCCAGTATGGACGTTATCTGCAGATTTCTTCTTCAAGAGAAGGGGATAAACTGCCGGCAAACTTGCAGGGAGTATGGCTGGATTGTACAGGTGCAGCGAATAGTCCGGTCGCATGGGGAAGTGACTATCATATGAATGTAAATCTTCAGATGAACTATTGGCCGACTTATGTGACAAATATGGCGGAGTGTGCAGAGCCGTTGATTGACTACGTGGAAGGATTGCGTGAACCAGGACGTATCACTGCATCTACATATTTCGGAATTGATAATTCAGATGGTAAACAGAATGGTTTCATGGCAAATACACAGAACACACCATTTGGATGGACTTGTCCGGGATGGGCGTTTAGCTGGGGATGGTCTCCGGCAGCAGTTCCGTGGATTTTGCAGAATGTATATGAAGCGTATGAGTATTCAGGCGATGTGGAAAAATTAGAGTCTGAGATTTTCCCAATGATGGAAGAAGAAGCAAAATTCTACATGTCTATTTTAAAAGAAGTAACAGATGCAGATGGAACAAAACGTTATGTAACAGTTCCGGCATATTCACCGGAACATGGTCCATATACAGCAGGAAACGTATATGAAAACGTGCTTGTATGGCAGCTGTTTAACGATTGTATTGAGGCAGCAGAAGCTTTGAATGCAAATGAGGCAGGAACAGTTTCAAAAGAACAGATTGATGAATGGACAAAATACCGTGATGGATTAAAACCAATCGAAATCGGAGAAAGCGGACAGATAAAAGAGTGGTATGATGAGACCGAATTTGGTCAGACAGCAAACGGTGCAATTCCGTCATTTGACGCGAAACATCGTCATATGTCACATTTGCTTGGCGTATATCCAGGAGATTTAGTAACTATAGATAATAAACGGTATATGGATGCGGCAAAAGTTTCTCTGACAGCGCGTGGAGATAATGCGACAGGATGGGGAATCGCACAAAGATTAAACACATGGGCAAGAACAGGTGATGGAAATCATTCTTATCAGATTATCAATCAGTTTATTAAAACGGGTATTTATTCAAACCTTTGGGATTCTCATGCGCCATACCAGATTGACGGAAACTTTGGATTCACAAGTGGTGTGGCTGAGATGCTTTTACAGTCAAATGCAGGATATATCAATCTGTTTCCAGCTATGCCGGATGAACAATGGACAACAGGATCTGTAAGCGGGCTTGTTGCAAGAGGCAATTTTGAAGTGAGCGAGAGCTGGAAAGATGGAGCGCTGACAGAGGCTAAGATTGTTTCAAACAATGGCGGAACATGTACAGTACAGGCTGGAGATTGGGAATATGTCGATGTAAGAGACAGCAAAGGAAACAAAGTAGCTGTATCAGGTGTTGAAGGGAAAGACGGCCGCGTGACATTTGAGACGACAGAAGGTGAAAGCTATGTGCTTACAGAAACAGACAAACCATCCATTGTTGTAGATAAGACAGCATTGAAAGACAAGTTAGACGAAGTAAATGCTTTTACAGATGCTTTGACAGACACAGAGTATACAAAAGAGTCAATCGAAGCATACAAAGCAGCTTTGAACGATACACTTGAAGATGCAAAAGAAGTCTATGGAAATGAGAAAGCGACACAGGATGAAGTTGATAATGCTGTGAAGGCATTGAACAGTAAGTTTAAAGATGCGCAGAAACTTTTGGAGAAAGTAGCAGTAGACCCGGATCCAGAGGAAGTAGATAAGACAGCATTGAAAGACAAGCTGGCTGAGGTAGACAAGTTTACAGAAAGTCTGAAAGATACTGTTTATACAGAGAAGTCAATCGAGGCATATAAGGAAACATTAAAATCTATTCTGGAAGACGCACGGAGCGTATACAATGATGATAAGGCGACACAGGACGATGTAGATGGAGTTCTTTCTAATCTCACAAGTAAGTTCGAGGAAGCGAAAAAACTTTTGAAGAAAGTAGATACTCCGACACCAGGAAAACCGGAAACGGGAAAACCAGAAGCGGAAAAACCGGATAAAAATCAACCGGATAAAGAGACACCAGTAACAGGAGACAGCAGTACAGTTGTCTGGATGATGTTAGCTATGGTTGTAGCGGGGTTTGGAATTGTAATAGTCAGAAGAAAAAGAAGATATTAAAATGAAGTGAGGCGGTTCAAGGATGAACCGCCTTTATTCACATTTCAAACAGTTTTCTTAATTTCCTGATAGGAGCGGAACGTGCAGATTCTTTGCGATAAGTCTGCTGTTGACGGATTAGATGATCAAGTTTTTTATAACGGTCCTCTTCCTGCCGGTCCTGAGCTTGAAACAGGTAATTCATTTCTTTGATAATTGCTTGAGAAATGGACTGGCTTACAGATTCTTCCAGAATCTTATTGTTTTCAAGCATCGCATGTTGAAAGATTTCTTCTATTTGCAGTTGAATCTTTTCTAATGATGAATTAGAAGCCATGTCAGGTTGCTCCTCGGAAACCGAATTTGAAACGGTTGGATCTTCTTTAGGTTCTTTTTGAAGTTTAAGTTTGTTTCTCGTTCGCAGCATATCAGGGATGAGTCCCTTTAACTCCTTTAACTGTATCCCTTGTTCTTTTAGTTCTTTGATACAGCAAAAAAGCTGTATGTCATCTTCTGTATAGTATCGATGTCCCATTTCTGTGCGCCCTATAGATAGTGAAAGTTCTTCTTCCCAATATCTTAAAACATGGGTTTCAACATTTACACGTTTGGCAGCTTCTGAAATCATATAATGAACTTCGCCCATACAATATTAACCCCCTATTAAATTAGAATGAATATGTAACATATATATCATACCATAAGATTGTCCATAAGCTGTAAAAAAACGCTCATCAAATTTCGACAGAACTTTTCATTGTATTTAAAGTATCGGTGTGCTATGATGTCAATAAGAATTCCTCTGTAGAAATGGAGGGAAATCTGGAGATGGTTTTAGGATTTCCGATTGCCCGCGTTGAAATTAGCAAGGAGAAGAGTGTTGTCTATCATCCGGAGTATAAAGGAGTGCGTCTTGACATTTATGCCCAGGATGAAGAACAGACATGCTATAATGTTGAGATGCAGGCGGCAAGCAGACCGCATTTAGGAAAGCGAAGCAGATATTATCACAGTCAGATGGATATGGATTTGTTGCTTTCCGGAAGAGACTATGAGGATCTTCCGCCGGCGTATGTCATTTTTGTCTGTGACTTTGATCCGTTTGGAGATAAAAAATATAAATATACGTTCTGCAATATCTGCGAGGAGGAGAGCGCGGTCGATCTTGGAGATGAGAGGTATACCATTTTCCTGAGTACACGTGGGGAGAATCCTCAGGAAGTATCTGAAAGTCTGGTCAACTTTTTGAAGTTCGTAAAAGCAGACTTGAAGGAGAGCAAAGAAGAGTCGGAAGATCCATTTGTAAGACAACTTCAAAAAACGATTGAAAAGATTAAAGTCAACCGGGAAATGGGGGAAAGATTTATGGTTTTTCAAGAGATGCTGAGCGAAGAAAGAGCTGTTGGAAGAAATGAAGGAAAGCAAGAAATGCAGAAAGAAACCATTGTGAGATTGTTGGGCAAACTCGGAAGTGTATCAGATTCTCTGCGGAAGCAGATTGAAGAAGAGGCGGATTCAGAAGTCTTGGACAGTCTTTATGAGAAAGCGATGGAAGCGGAATCTTTAGAGCAGTTTTATGGGGAAGCAGATCGTGTTTTTGCCACAGTGAAACAATCATAGAACAGGTCTTTTATGGCAGATTATTTTTATCTGCCAGTCTGTTACAAATCTAAATCAAGTCAAATATTCGAGGCTAAAAATCATATAGTATTTTATATACAGAGGAATTCTTAAAAAACTTATTCAGGCATGAGTGTAATATAAAAAGTGCCACAGACTAAAAATCTGCGACACTTTTAAACTTTGTGATCACTTTTCGATTATTTATTATTCAGCAGAGATTGCTCCTGTTGGGCATTGTGCTGCACAAGCGCCACAGTCAACACATGCATCTTTATCGATTTCGTAGTGGTCAGCACCCTGAGAAATAGCTCCTACAGGACATTCAGCTTCGCAAGCTCCACAGCTTACGCATTCATCACTAATTACGTGTGCCATAGTATGTATCCTCCTTTTTGTACATTTGATAGATATGAAATATATCTACCCTTTCATTTATTTTAATACAAACAGACCAAATATACAAGCAATTTTATGCTTTCAATTTAGTACATTTATAGGCGGACAAAATGATATTTTTTGCCGCTGCTGCCTCTTCCTTAGTTGCTTCCGGTGTATCTTTTAAAGGATAATCCATATTAAGATTTTCATATTTTACTTTTCCCATGGAATGATACGGAAGCACGTCCAGTGCATGGACATTGTTCAGTGTGCCAAGAAAATGTCCTAATTCTTCTAAATATTCTTTGTATAAAGTAATCCCTGGAACTACAACATGACGAATCCAGACTGGAATATGCTTTTCATCAAGATATTTTGCAAATGCAAGAATACGCTCATTCGAATGAGCGGTAAGCTCTTTATGTTTTTGAGGGTTAATGTGTTTGATGTCAAGCATGATTAAATCTGTCACTTCAAGAAGAGTATCCAGTTTATTCATAAATGTCTCATTATCTGGTTGAAACATAATGCCGGAAGAATCAATACAAGTGTGAATTCCATCTTTGTGAAGTTTGGTAAATAGTTCAATGAGAAAATCCATCTGCATCATAGGCTCTCCGCCGGTCACAGTAACACCACCGTTGTGATAGAATGGCATATTACTGTAGAAACCTTCTAACACTTCATCTACGGTCATCTGAGTGCCTTTGTTTGGTTCCCAAGTGTCTGGATTATGACAATAGAGACATCTCATAGGACAACCTTGGAAAAAGATTACATAACGGATTCCGGGACCATCTACTGTACCACAGCTCTCGATAGAATGAATATAACCTTTGGTCATAAAAAAGTCTCCTTTTGCAACTATGTTTGCTCATATACGTTCGTCCATCTCATTAGTAGAAAACCGGCCAGGTTTCCATGCGAGCATGACCCTGTCCGGCTTTTACTAATGTGTGAACTTTATCGCTTACATACCTTCGTGGAATGTACGTGAGATAACGTCGTCTTGCTGTTCTTTTGTCAATTTGATAAAGTTTACAGCGTATCCTGAAACACGAACAGTTAATTGTGGGTAGTTTTCAGGATGTTTTTGAGCGTCTAATAAAGTTTCTCTTGTAAATACGTTAACGTTTAAGTGGTGTCCACCTTGTTCTACGTATCCATCTAACATGTTTACTAAGTTATCTACTTGTTGTTGATTTACTGCCATCTTAAATTCCTCCTTCGATCTTATTCGTTGTCGATGCTTTCCATGATGTTTGGAATATTGCAAGCCTGGTTTCCGCATTCTTCGATTCTGTCAAGATCTAAGTCTCCAGCGAATACCTGGTCTTCTTTTCCAAGAGCACCCGGAATGATTGAGAATGTATTTGAAATACCGTCTTGTGCGTGTCTGAATGGAATCTTAGCAACAGAAGCAAGTGATGCTAAAGCACCGTGAGTATCACGTCCGTGCATTGGGTTAGCACCTGGAGCTAAAGGCTCTCCCATTTTTCTACCATCTGGTGTATTACCAGTTTTCTTACCATATACTACGTTAGAAGTAATTGTTAAGATAGAAGTTGTTGGCACACCTTGGCGGTATGTATGGTGTTTTCTTACTTTGTCCATGAATGAACGAACGATTTCAACTGCGATTTCGTCAACACGATCGTCGTTGTTACCGTATTTAGGGAATTCACCTTCTACTTTGTAGTCTACAACTAGTCCGTCTTCATCTCTTACTGGTGTTACTTTTGCGTATTTGATAGCGCTTAATGAGTCAGCTACAACAGAAAGTCCTGCAATACCTGTTGCGAAGTAACGTTTTACTTCTCTGTCATGAAGAGCCATCTGAAGTTTTTCGTAGCTGTATTTGTCATGCATGTAGTGGATGATGTTCAATGTATTTACATAAAGTCCTGCTAACCATTCCATCATGTCATCGAATTTTTCCATTACATCATCGTAATTAAGCACATCGCCTTCAACCGGACGGTATTTTGGTCCAACTTGAACTTTCAGTTTCTCGTCAACACCACCGTTGATTGCGTATAATAAACATTTTGCAAGGTTTGCACGAGCTCCGAAGAACTGCATCTCTTTACCAACTTTCATAGAAGATACACAGCAAGCAATTGCGTAGTCATCTCCGTGAGTCTGACGCATTAAATCATCATTTTCATATTGGATAGAAGATGATTTAATTGACATCTTAGCACAGTATTCTTTGAACGCTTTTGGTAAACGTGTTGACCAAAGTACTGTTAAGTTTGGTTCTGGAGCTGTACCTAAGTTATCTAATGTGTGAAGGTAACGGAAAGATGTCTTTGTAACAAGCGGACGTCCGTCAACACCAACACCACCGATAGACTCTGTTACCCATGTTGGGTCACCTGAGAATAATGCATTGTACTCTGGTGTACGAGCAAATTTAACAAGACGTAACTTCATGATGAAGTGGTCAATGTATTCCTGAGCCTGTTCTTCTGTGATCAATCCTCTGTCTAAGTCACGCTGGATATAGATATCAAGGAATGTAGAAGTACGTCCAAGACTCATTGCAGCACCGTTTTGCTCTTTAACAGCTGCAAGGTATCCAAAGTATAACCACTGGATAGCTTCTTTTGCGTTAGCAGCTGGTTTAGAAATGTCATATCCGTAGATCTGACCTAATTTTGCTAAATCTCCAAGTGCACGGATCTGTTCTGATAATTCTTCACGAAGACGGATATTTTCACCAGTCATTCTTACTAAAGAAGTAGCAAGCTGTTGTTTTTTGTCTTCGATCAACCAGTCTGTTCCGTATAATGCAACACGACGGTAGTCACCGATGATACGTCCACGTCCGTAAGCATCCGGAAGACCTGTGATGATAGCTGATTTTCTGGCTAATCTCATCTCTGGTGTGTAAGCATCAAAAACACCCTGATTATGTGTCTTTCTATATTCAGTAAAGATTTTTACAACTTCAGGATCTACTTCGTATCCATTTTCATGGCATGCATTCTGAGCCATACGGATACCACCAAATGGCTGAAGAGAACGTTTGAAAGGTTTATCTGTCTGGAAACCAACGATCTGCTCTAAGTCTTTGTCTAAGTATCCCGGTCCGTGAGAAGTAATAGTAGATACGATCTTTGTATCCATATCTAATACTCCGCCAGCTTCACGCTCTTGTTTAGAAAGGTCCATAACCTGAGCCCAAAGTTTTGTAGTAGCTTCTGTAGGTCCTGCTAAGAAAGAGTCATCTCCTTCATATGGAGTGTAGTTCTCCTGAATAAAGTTGCGGACATTTACAGATGTACGGTTCCAACGTCCTGGTTTGAACCCGTCCCAATTAGAATTCCAATTTTTTTCCATTGGTAAAATCCTCCTGTTAGATATAATTTATTAAATAAAAAATGAATAGTATTTCAATCGAGCTTATTATAACATTAGATAATAATTTAACGCAAGGCATATATTGTACAAAAACGGATACAGTATACAATTTTTGATAAAAATTTATCAAAATATTGGGTTATGCAGAAAAATTTAAGAAATAATTTATCCCATTTTTGAAGATTTTGGTGTATAGTGATAAAGGATAAAATTAAGAATTGACTTAGGAGAACTATAAATATGAAGAAAAGATGGAAAATAATCGCAGGGATTCTTTGTATTACTTTAATGGGAACTGCGTGCTCAAAAAAAACAATAAACGACGGGGAAGAGCAGCAGACAACAGTGGATAAGACCGGGAAGGAAGAGAATGAGAATCAGAGTAAACTTGATGTGCTCCGCCCAATTGCATATTCCAATGTTGAGAATCTGAATTTAGAACCGGGATTATATATTTCTATTATAGGAAGAAACAGCAATGACAGTTATTGGAATGAAGTGAAAGAGGGAGCGGAAAGAGCAGTTGCGGACATCAATTCTATGCTTGGGTATAAAGGGGATGACAAAGTACGTCTGAATTACAGTGGGCCAAGCGAGAGCGACGATGTGGATGAACAGGTTAATATTTTGGATGAAGAGCTTGCCAGATACCCGGTTGCGGTTGGAATTTCAGTAGTAGATGCGACAGCATGCGAGGTACAATTTGATCTTGCGGCAGAAAATGATATTCCGATTGTTGCATTTGATTCGGGAAGTGAGTATCAGGGAGTGGTAGCGACATGTTCTACGAACAACCAAGAGGCTGCAAAGACGGCAGCGTCAAAACTTGCTTCTATTATGGATGAAAATGGGGAAGTGGCATTGATCATGCCGGATTCTCAGGCTATGAATACACAGGAAAGAGAAAAAGGGTTTCGGGATGAGATTGCAGCATCGTATCCGAATGTGCAGATCGTAGATGTGTATTACATGGATCAGTTAGAGGAGAAGGCAAAGGCAATTGCAGAAGAAAAGAATGCAGCTAAAGCAGAAGGAGAAGAAGAGATTCAGGCGGAATCACTGACACAGGAAGATGTTATAAAATATATTTTAGAGCAGCATCCGAATTTGAAAGGGATTTGTGCGATGAATCTGAGCGCGACAAAACTGGTGACAGATGTGTTGACTGAGGTGGATCGGGATGATCTGAGTGTGGTTGGATTTGATGGTGGAAACGATCAGATGAAGCTGTTAAAAGAAGGAAAGGTGAATGGGCTGATTGTACAGAATCCGTATGGAATGGGATATGCGACTGTTGTTGCAGCGGTAAGAGATGTGTTGGGGCTTGGCAATGAAGCGGTGATCGACAGTGGATATACATGGGTGACAAAAGATAATATGGATAAGAACGCAATAAAAAGGATGCTTTATTAAGGCATCCTTTTTTGTAATGAAAACGTAAATTCTGTCCCGACACCTTCCGTGCTCACAACGTTGATATTTTGTTTGTGAGCCTGAATGATTTCTTTTACAATGGAAAGCCCAAGTCCAGTTCCTTTTTTATCTTTTCCGCGGGATAAGTCTGTCTTGTAGAAACGTTCCCAAATTTTATTGAGACTTTTTTTCGGGATTCCAATTCCGTGATCCTTGACTGAAACAAATACTTTTTCATTGTGTTCGGTTGTCTCTATTATGATTTCAGAATCATTTGGACTGAATTTGATAGCGTTATCCAAAAGGTTGTATAAAACCTGTTGGATTTTTCGTTTGTCAGCTGAGACATTAAGTACTTTGGTGGCAAAGAGTAATTTGATAGAGATTCTCTTGCCAGTGCAGGTTCCTTCAAAAGTTGCAGCTGTATTTTTTATGACTTCATGGATGTCAAATGATGTTTTGTCCAAAAGCATATTCTTTGTATCAAATTGATTGAGTGTCAGAAGATCCTGAGTCAGATCGGTCAGACGCTCGGTTTCAAATAAAATAATCTTAAAATATTTGTCCTGCATTTCTACAGGAATGGTTCCATCTGCCATCGCTTCCAAGTACCCTTTGATAGAGGTGAGCGGAGAACGAAAGTCATGGGATACGTTTGCAATAAATTTTTTCTGATAGTCGTCCATATCTTTCAATTGTGTGGACATATAATTTAACGAAGCGGACAAATATCCAATCTCATCCTGTGTAGTGACTGGTATCTCATACTCCAGATTGCCGGAGGCATATTGCTTCGCAGCCTCTGTGATTTGCCGAAGAGGGCGATAGACGAAGAATTGAAATGCCGCCAAAATGGAAAATGACAGAAGATAGATGACAAAAGCAGTAATATACACCGGTAATAAAAGTGTCTTACATTCTTCATCCAAGTGGGAAACAGGCTTATGGATGAGTAAGTATCCCTTCACAAAATAGCTGTTTGTCACTGGTGTGATGATTGTGATCATATCTTCGTCAAAATAACCGTGATAATCACTGATCTGATAGGTACTGCTTCCGTTTTCCGCCGGATTAAACTCTTTGATCTTCTCAGGAGCAGAAGGTTGTCCGGATAAAATAGAAGACGTGATCAGTGTTCCGTCGGATTCCACGAACCACAAGTTTGCAGAAGTGTACTCCTGCATTCCATTCAGCTGCGCATGGATATCCGAAAGAGAGATGTCCTCCGAAAAATATCTTGGCAGATATTCGGAAGAGATCATAGTAGCATCTGTGTAAAGCTTTTCGGCGGTTGTGTTTTCCAGACGATACGAAAGCATCTGAGGTGCAATCGCAGATACAGAAAATAAAACCAAAAATCCAAAGGCAATGTAGACAATAAAAAATTTTAAATGCAATGTGCTTCGCATATTATTTTACCTCAAATTTATAACCGATTCCCCAGACGGTGGCAAGCCCCCAGGTGTCATGGTTCTTGATTTTTTCACGAATTCGCTTAATATGAACGTCAACGGTACGGGTATCTCCGATGTATTCATATCCCCAGATCTGATCTAAAAGCTGTTGTCTTGTAAACACCTGATTTGGAGAAGATGCCAGAAAATATAATAGTTCCAATTCCTTTGGAGGCATCTCCACCTGTATATTGTCAACTACGACAGAGTAATTTGTCAGATTGATTGTAATTCCAGGATATGAGACACATTTTCCTTTATCATCTGAAGCAGAATCCGATTTTCCAGGCTGATATCTTCGAAGAACTGCTTTTACCCGCGCGATCAGTTCTTTTGCGTCAAACGGTTTGATGATATAATCATCTGCTCCCAGTTCTAATCCAAGTACCTTGTCAAACACTTCTCCTTTTGCAGAGAGCATGATAATCGGAGTGTTGGATCTGGAGCGAATCTCCCGACAGACCTGATAGCCGTCAATTCCCGGAAGCATTAAATCTAATAGAATCAGATTCGGAGCATAGGTATCGAATGCAGACAGTGCATCTTCGCCATCATGTACCATCATTGTATCAAAGCATTCTTTTGTAAGATACAGTGAAATCAATTCTGCAATATTTTCATCATCATCAACGATCAATATTTTTTGTTTTGTTACCATTGGCTTTCTCCTTTAAATTTGTGAGTGAACATCTACTTGAATTCTACGATTGTAACACCGGCATCTCCTTCACCAAAAGCGCCGAGACGGTAGGATTTCACATGTTTTTGGCGTTTCAGGTAGCTGTGGATTCCATTGCGAAGCGCTCCGGTTCCCTTTCCATGGACGATACGAACAGGACTCACATGTGCAATGTATGCATCATCCAGATATTTATCCAGTTCGGCGATAGCCTCATCCACAGTCTTTCCAAGGAGATTGATCTCCGGGCTTACTGCAAGCGATTTGCTCATCTTCATCTTGCCGGTGGAGGTACGTCGCATCTGTTTGGCTGTGATGGTCATCGGTTCCTCGATGATCTCTAAATCCGAAATGTTCACTTGCGAACGAAGGATTCCCATCTGTACAAAAAGATTTCCTTTGGCGTCTGGGAGGGAGCTTACCGTTCCGGTCAGATTCATGCTGAGAACTTTCACGGACTCTCCTAATCTGAAATCGCTTGGTTTGTGCTGTTTCTTTGGTTTCTTCTTTTCCAATGGCATGCCGGATTGTGTCTTTGCCATTTTTTTGCGTAAACGTTCCCGTTCCCGTTCCATATCGGCTGCAGAGATATTTTCTTTTCCGAATTTTCGGAACTGCTTCATCGTCTCATCGGCAACTTCTTTTGCTTCGCGCAGGATGGCATTGGCTTTTTCGTTTGCTTCTTTTATAATACGTTCTTTTTGTTCGGTTAATTTTTCCTGTTTGGCATCAAGACTATGTTTTAGCTTTTCAATCTCGCGCTTATAAGAGGCAATCTCAGCCTGCTCTTTTTCGATAGTGCGTCGGCTTGTCTCTAAATCGGCAAGTAAGTCTTCAAAAGATTCGTCTTGTTCAGACAGATGGCTTTTCGCACTTTCAATAATGTAATCTGGAAGTCCAAGTTTGCTGGAAATGGCAAACGCATTACTTTTTCCAGGAATACCAATCAATAAATGGTAAGTCGGACGCAGCGTCTCTACATCAAATTCACAGCAGGCATTTTCGACACCTTTAGTGGAAAGTGCAAATACTTTTAACTCACTGTAGTGCGTTGTTGCCATTGTTCGGATTCCCCTTTCATGCAAATAAGAAAGGATTGCAATTGCAAGTGCGGCTCCTTCTGTTGGATCGGTTCCTGCACCGAGTTCATCAAAAAGTACAAGAGAACGGTCGTCCACATCCTGCAGGAAAGATACGATATTCGTCATGTGTGAAGAGAATGTACTGAGACTCTGCTCAATACTCTGCTCATCCCCGATATCGGCGTATACATTTTCGAATACAGAAAGCTTGGAGCGGTCAAGTGCAGGAATATGCAAACCTGCCTGCCCCATCAGTGTGAATAATCCGACTGTTTTTAAGGAAACAGTCTTACCGCCCGTGTTCGGCCCGGTTACGATGAGGAGGTCAAATTCCTTGCCGAGCATAATCGTAATCGGTACGACTTTTTTCTTGTCCAAGAGTGGATGGCGCCCTTCGCGGATATGAATATATCCGTCTGTGTTAAAAATTGGACGGCTTGCATTCATCGAAAGTGCCAGAGCACCTTTTGCAAAAATAAAATCCAGTTCTCCGAGAATTGTGTAATTGCTGCGAAGTTCTTCGATGTATTCTGCAGCATCCACACTGAGTCTTGCCAGAATAATCTGAATTTCCTCCTGTTCCTTTCCGTAAAGTTCTTTTAAGTCATTGTTAAGTTTTACGACAGCCATCGGTTCAATAAAAAGTGTGGAACCGGTAGAAGACTGATCGTGAATCATTCCGCTTACCTGACTGCGGTATTCCGCTTTCACCGGCAGGCAGTAACGGTCGCCCCGCATTGTGATAATTGGATCTTGTAAATAGGAACGAAGCGACCCATTGACAAGGGAGGTCAACGTGGAATGTACCTTATCGTTGATCATTCCGATACTTCTGCGGATATGTTTTAAATTGCTGCTTGCATCATCACTGATCTCATCTTCTTCGATAATGCATCTTCGTATCTCGGTTGTAAGTGGAGTAAGCGGAGCTAACTGTTCGAAATAGCTGTCGAGGCAGTCGGCAAGTTCGTCCACGGTATCATGACGTCCGTAAGATTTGGCACGCCCCGCAGTCTCTGCTAATTTGCAGATGCGAAGAAGTTCTGCGCTGCTAAGAGCGGCGCCGATCTCAAGGCGTTTCATAGAGTCTTCCACGGAGTAACATCCACTAAAAGAAGGCCGTCCTTTTTTCACGATTCGTGTAAATGCGGCGGCAGTCTGTTCTTCTGCTGTATTGATTTCTTCTAAGTCAGTCATAGGCAACAAAGTCTTGCAGCGTCTTTTTCCGCTGTCTGAAGATGCCTGATCTGCCAAAAGATTGATTATTTTGTCATATTCTAATTTTAATAATGTTTTTTGATTCATTTTTCTCACCCTGAGTATATTTTAACCTATTTGAGTTGCAAAGGAAAGAAGAAATATTGTATACTATAAAAAGGATTAGAAATAAGGAGAAATGAGTATGTCTATGGAAACGGATCACGGACCAGATCAGGAGCCGGAGAAATATTCTTTTTTACAAGAAAAAATCAAGGATGAAGCATTTAGCAGGAAAAAGGTGTTATATAAGATATCTTGGTTGGTTGGAAAAGGACTTCTCTTTGGAGTTGCTGCCAGCATTGGTTTTTTTGCGTTAAAACCATGGGCAGAATCAACATTTCAAAAGAATCCAGATAAGATAGAAATTCCGAAAGATGAAGATACCCAGAATACGCCATCAGAAGATACCCAGACAACGCAGGAAGAATTTACGATCGAAAAGTACAAAGAATTGAATTCACTTCTTACGCAGACCGCTTTAGAGGCGAAAAAGAGCGTTGTGGAAGTGAGTGCGGTTCATGAAGATGGAAATTTGCTTGAGGAAGATAGGGGCGCTGATCATAAAGTATCGGGAGTGATTGTTGCAGATAACGGACAGGAGCTCCTCGTATTGACAGAGATGGATGCGCTGTCAGATGTATCAGAATTGCAAGTGAAATTTGTAGATAATACAACGTGTACGGCGACAGTGAAAAAGAAGGATGCAAATATTGGCATGGCGATTGTCGGAGTGGACAGGAGTCTGATAAAAGATACAACATGGGACAGAATCAAGGTCGCCGAACTTGGAAATTCCAATGTGCTGAGTCAGGGGAAAACGGTAATCGCACTTGGCAATCCGTTTGGATATAGTGATGGAATGGGAATTGGAATCGCAAGTTCCGTTCAGGAAAGCGTTATGCTTGCGGACGGAGAATACAAAGTGATTGTGACAGATATGCCAAAATCAGCAGAAAGCAGCGGAATATTGTTTAATATTGATGGCGCCGTTGTCGGAATTATTGCACCAGATTTGGGGGCAGACACAGGTGTGCTGTCTGCGTATGGAATTTCGTCGATCAAGAGCGAGATTGAACTGATGTCGAATGCGAAAGAAGTTCCGTATATCGGAATAGTTGGCACGATGATTACAGAGGATATCGCGACAGCTCAGAATATTCCGGAAGGATTTTGCGTGACAGAGGTGGAGGCGGACTCACCGGCAATGAAAGCGGGGATCCAGAATGGAGATATTATCACTCATATAGATAAAAAGAAAATAGAGTCTGTCATTGGGTATCACAGTACCATGATCACACAGGATGTGGGCACGGAAGTTACGCTGACAGGCCAGCGCCGAGGTGCTGAAGAATATGTGGAGATTCATTTTACTGTTACAATCGGAATAAAAGAATAGAAAGAGGAAAGATATGAGATTTATTAATACATTACATGAGGGAGAGACAATCAGAGGAATCTATTTGTGCAAGACAAAACGTACAGCGGAGACAAGAAATGGGAAACCATATGATAATCTGCTGCTTCAGGATAAGACAGGAACTTTAGATGGGAAGATTTGGGATCCGAATTCAGGTGGGATCGCTGACTATGATGAGATGGATTTTGTGGAAGTGCTCGGTGAGGTAATCAGTTATAACAATAATTTACAGTTGAACATCAAGCAGCTTCGTAAACCATATGAAGACGAGTACAATCCAGCAGACTATATGCCGACGACAGAAAAAAGCGTAGATGGCATGTATGAAGAACTGTTATCTTATATTGGGAAAGTAGAGAATACATACCTGCATCAATTGCTTGAATATTATTTTGTAAAAGATGAGGCGTTTATCAAACGTTTCAAAAATCACTCGGCAGCAAAGAGCGTGCATCATGGATTTGCAGGCGGACTTTTGGAGCATACGCTGAGCATCCTGAAAATGTGTGAGTATTATGTCAGCGCATACGAGATTTTGAATAAGGATTTATTATATACGGCAGCAATTTTTCACGATACTGGGAAGACAAAAGAGCTGTCAACATTTCCGGAGAATGATTATACAGACGACGGGCAGTTGCTGGGACACATTGTGATCGGTGTTGAGATGATTGGCGAAGGTGTGCGTACGATTGAGGGATTTCCGGAGAAACTTGCGAGCGAGTTGAAACATTGTGTAATTGCACATCATGGCGAACTGGAATACGGTTCTCCGAAAAAACCGGCGCTTGCCGAGGCGGTTGCATTGCACTATGCAGATGCGACAGATGCGAAATTGCAGACATTGACGGAGATCTTTAAAGAAAAAGAAGGAAATAAAGATTGGCTTGGATATAATCGGTTGTTTGAGTCAAATTTAAGACGGAGTAGTATTTAATTTATTTATTTGGGGACGTAGTAAACTTCAATTTTACTACGTCCCCAAATTGAAGTTGAAGGGAGAAAATATGAAGAAAAACGAGCTGATAACGTTGAAAATAGAGGATATTGGAGTAAATGGTGAGGGAATTGGAAAAGTAGATGGCTACACTTTATTTGTCAAAGATGCGTTGATTGGGGACAGGGCTGAAGTGAAGATTACGAAAGCGAAAAAGAACTATGGTTATGCGAGGTTGATGCAGGTGTTGGAGCCGTCTTGTGACCGTGTGGAGGCGAAATGTCCGGTTGCAAGGCAGTGTGGTGGATGCCAGATTCAGGAACTTTCTTATGAAAAGCAATTGGAGTTCAAGGAAAAGAAGGTGCGTGGCAATCTGGAGCGAATTGGAGGATTTGCACCAGAAGAATTAGATGAGGTGATGGAGCCAATTTGCGGAATGGAAGAGCCGTTCTATTATCGTAACAAGGCGCAGTTTCCGTTTGGAACAGACAAACAAGGGCATATTGTGACAGGATTCTATGCAGGACGGACCCATCAGATTATTCCAAACACAGAGTGTGCTCTTGGCGTAAAACAGAACAAAGAAATTTTGGAAATGATTGTGGATTTCATGAACATACATCACATTACAACATATGACGAGACTACCGGAGAAGGACTTCTTCGCCATGTGCTGATCCGCTATGGATTTCGGACTGGGGAAATCATGGTCTGCCTCATCATAAATGGGGATAACTTCCCAAAATCAGAAAAATTGGTGGATAAATTGCGTGAGATTCCGGGCATGACAAGCATCACATTAAATGTGAACCGCGAGCGCACGAATGTGATTCTTGGGCGGGAGATAAAGGTGCTTTGGGGACAGGCGTATATTACCGATTACATTGGCAATGTAAAATACCAGATTTCGCCGCTTTCATTTTATCAGGTCAACCCGGTACAGACAGAAAATTTATATGGACAGGCTTTGGAGTACGCAGGACTTTACGGAAATGAGACTGTCTGGGATTTATATTGTGGAATCGGCACGATTTCCCTCTTCCTCGCACAGAAAGCAAAACAGGTGTATGGCGTGGAGATTATCCCGCAGGCAATAGAGGATGCAAAAAGAAATGCAGCGTTGAACGGGATTGAAAACGCGCAATTTTTTGTAGGGAAATCAGAAGAAGTGCTTCCGCAGTATTATGAAAACTATGCAAAAGAGCATGGTGGTGAGAAGGCTTATGCAGATGTGATCGTTGTGGACCCACCGCGAAAAGGATGCGATGAGACGCTGCTTGAGACGATGGTAAAGATGCAGCCTGAACGGATCGTGTATGTGAGCTGCGATTCAGCGACATTGGCAAGAGATCTGAAGTATCTGTGTGAGAATGGGTATGAGTTGAAGAGAGTCGGGGCGGTGGATATGTTCCCGAATACCGTGCACGTCGAGACTTGTGTGTTGTTACAAAGACGAACTATGTAGAAATCCTTAATTTTAGGCACTTTGCGAAGCATTTCGTGTTTTCACCAGAGGGTAAAAATAGCCACGATAAACACCTCAAAAACTATTTTGATGTTTCGGTGGTTGTTGATATAGGGTGTGGGAACACAACAAATTAAATACTAATTTCAGGGATACTTGTTAAATATCCTACAGAATTTAATTGTCGAAAATATTAAGTGCGAATGTCTAGTAAATATAGATTTTCTATGGGATTCGCACCAAAAAATAGTTCATATTTAGGTTGAATATGAAATTGATAGTGTGATAGACTTGTAATTATAGAGAAAAATTGGTAGAATTAGCAGAAAGTTGAACGATTATAACAGAAAAATTGGTCAACATTGCTGTCTCTCCCTTCACGAGGAGCGTGGATTGAAATTGCCCAGTCGCAGATGCGCCTGAGCCAACTGGAGGTCTCTCCCTTCACGAGGAGCGTGGATTGAAATCGATAACTTCTGTTCCCATTCTCATATCCATGTTGTCTCTCCCTTCACGAGGAGCGTGGATTGAAATGATATACGCTTTTAATAAATCATCCATATTATCGTCTCTCCCTTCACGAGGAGCGTGGATTGAAATTTTTGAATCCATCAACGTCTTTTGAAGGGCTGAGTCGCTCCCTTCACGGGGAGCGTGGATTGAAATCTTGTATGCTCAATTTCCTCAACCGTCATAGTGTCGTCGCTCCCTTCACGGGGAGCGTGGATTGAAATCACGAGAAACTTTGTGGGAATGAGTGGGGAGTGTGGTAACACAAACAATTAAATACTAAACTATAAATGAGCAAATTTGAAAAATTGCACAAAACTACACTGCGAATTTCATAAA
>OBWM01000220.1_pt1 | contig 47037 bp, 38 predicted proteins | sample 1538041 | NCBI WGS metagenome assembly OBWM01 (sample SAMEA2580049, study PRJEB22360) | human gut metagenome | biome: human gut; feature: human-associated habitat; material: faeces | place: Denmark | collected 2008/2010
AATATCATACTTTCTATATATCTACAAGCATATTTATTTGTATTTTTAAATATTTTTCTGGCAAATATAAATAAATCAGAACGACAAAAAAGCTCCGTCAAAAAGACGGAGCTTTTGTTTATTGTTTTATTACAGCAGGCAGTTGCTTTCAATCATCAAAAACTGTATTACGGGTCTCCCAACGTTTAAACTGGCAATAGCCCCAGGGAGCATAAATGCCAAAAGTAACAGCAGTCAGAAGCATAATGACCAGCCATTGAAAAAAGAACCCCAGCCCGGTGCCGTCGAAACGCAGCCGCCTGCCTTCAACGTAGGTATTAGCACAGATCCAGCGCTGCTGCGCTGAATAAGCCCATGGGAAAAACAAGCCCACAGTAATAATAGAAACGACAGTCGTCCAAATGAGCAACCACAAATAGCCCAAGCCTGAACCAACAAAAACAAACGGTTTATTCATTGCGACACCCCCATTTACAGGATTTAAAATCAGCAGTCGTTTACTGCATTTTTTCTACTAATAATTTATTGACCATACCAGGGTTAGCTTTGCCGCGGGATTTTTTCATGACCTGACCGACCAGGAAGCCGATTGCACGGTCTTTACCGGCTTTAAAGTCGGCAATAGACTGCGGATTTTCGGCCAGCACTTCATCAACGATAGCGGCAATAGCGCCTTCGTCGCTGACCTGCTCCAAGCCCAGCTCTTTAACGAGGACTTTCGGAGATTTGTCGGCTTTGAGCATTTCGGCAAATACTTTTTTAGCAAGCTTGCTGGACAACACGCCGCCTTTGATCAGGGCAACCATTTCGCCCAGGTTTTCCGGTTTGATCGGGAAAGCATCGATTTCGATGCCTTCGTTGTTGAGATAGGCGGAAACATCGCCCAAAAGCCAGTTGGCTACAGCTTTGTCATCACCGGCATTTTTGCAGGCAGCATCAAAGTAGTCGGCCATAGCTTTGGTGGCAACGATCAATCCTGCATCATAAGCAGGCAGGCCATTTTCTGTCATCAACCGCTGCTGACGCTGAGCAGGAAGCTCTGGCAGTTCATTTTTAACGCGTTCGATCCAGGCGTCGTCTAATTCTACCGGCACCAGATCAGGTTCCGGGAAATAACGGTAGTCATGCGCTTCTTCTTTGCTGCGCATGGACAAGGTCATGCCCTGCGCGTCATCCCAAGTACGGGTCTCCTGCACAACATGGCCGCCGCTTTCAACAAGGTCGATCTGCCGCTCGACTTCGTACTCGATCGCGCGCACCAGAGCGCGGAAAGAGTTAAGGTTTTTGATCTCGGCGCGGGTACCGAACTCGGCAGCGCCTTCCGGCATGACAGAGATATTGGCATCACAGCGCAGACTTCCTTCCTGCATTTTGCAATCGCAGACATCAGTATATTCCAAAATAGCTTTTAATTGTTCCAGGTAGGCGCGGGCTTCTTCGGAGCTGCGCATATCAGGCTCGGAGACAATCTCGATCAGAGGTACGCCAGCACGGTTGTAGTCTACTGCCGACGAGTCGGAGGTACTGATCGTAGCGCCGCTGTGGTTCAGCTTCCCGGCATCTTCTTCCATATGGATACGGGTCACGCCGATACGTTTTTTCTCGCCTTCCACTTCAATGTCGATATGCCCGCCCAGGCAAATAGGCTGATCGAATTGAGAGATCTGATAGTTTTTTGACAGATCGGGATAAAAATAGTTTTTACGGTCGAATTTATTGAATTTCTGGATATCGCAGTTCAGAGCCAGCCCCGCACGAATCGCAAATTCCACCACCTGTTTGTTGAGCACAGGCAAAGCGCCGGGCATCCCCAGGCAGACCGGGCAGACATGGGTGTTAGGCTCGCCGCCGAACTCAGTCGAGCAGGAGCAGAACGCTTTAGAATTTGTTTTGAGCTCGGCATGGACTTCCAGGCCGATAACAGTAGTATATTTTTTCATTATTTGTTACCTCCTAACGGTGCCAGTACCTTGTGGTATTCGTTGGCTTGTTCAAAGGTATAGGCTGCACGCAGCACGGTTTCTTCGTCCAGCGGTTTGCCGATCAGCTGCATGCCCACAGGCATACCGTCCGCGAAGCCGCAGGGTACGGAAATACCCGGCAGGCCCGCCATATTGACCGGAATGGTGTAAACGTCGAGCATATAGATGGACAAAGGATCCATTTTGCCGTCGATAGGATAAGCAACGACCGGGGAGGTCGGCGCCAGGATAACGTCACATTTTTCAAAAGCGCTGTCAAAGTCGCGGCGGATAAGCGTGCGCACCTGCATGGCTTTTTTATAGTAAGCATCATAATAGCCGCTGCTCAAAACATAAGTTCCCAGCATGATACGGCGTTTTACTTCCGCGCCGAAGCCTTCTGTACGGCTGAGCGTAGTCATTTCGGGCGCGCTGGTGGCATTAGCCGCACGGAAACCGTACCGGACGCCGTCATAACGGGCCAGATTGGCGGAAGCCTCTGCCGGAGCAATGATGTAATAGGTAATGACCGCATATTCGGTATGAGGCAGGGAAATCTCAACGATCTCAGCGCCCATGGCTTCGTATTGAGCGATTGCTTTTTTCAGTTCGGCATGGACTTTGGGGTCCAGGCCTTCGCCGTAATATTCTTTCGGCAGACCGATACGCAGGCCTTTAACGTCCTGACGCAGAGCTTTGGTAAAGTCAGGCACTTCCACCGGCAGCGAAGTAGAATCATGCTCGTCCTTGCCGCAGATAGTATTGAGCACTGTAGCGGCATCGGTAACGTCGCGGGTGATCGGCCCGATCTGGTCGAGCGAAGACGCAAAAGCCACGCAGCCGTAACGGGAAACACGGCCATAGGTCGGTTTGATACCGACACAGCCGTTAAAAGAAGCAGGCTGACGAATGGAACCGCCGGTATCTGAACCCAGAGTCCAGATAGCTTCGCCGGCCGCGATAGCAGCGGCACTGCCGCCGGAGGAGCCTCCGGGTACGCGGTCCAGGTTCCAGGGATTATGAGTAGCCTGGAAATAAGACGATTCAGTAGTAGAACCCATCGCAAATTCGTCCATATTGGTTTTGCCGAGGAAAATAGTTTCTTCGGCGCGAAGTTTTTTAATAACATGCGCATCATAAATCGGCACAACGTTAGCCAGCATTTTGGACGAACAGGTCGTCAAAAGACCTTTAGTGCAGATATTATCTTTGATCGCGCCGGGGATGCCGGCCAGCGGAGCGATTTTTTCGCCGGCGGCTATCATGGCGTCAACCTTGGCCGCCTGTGCCAAAGCATTTTCTTTATCCAGCGTCACATAGGCTTTGACCTGATCCTCGACAGCGTCGATGCGCTCATACAGAGCTTTAGTCAGTTCCACGGAGCTGATTTCTTTATTAACGAGTTTATCATGCAATTCATGAGCAGTGCTCTTGTAAAGATCCACAGTAGTTCCTCCCTCTCTTATTCGATAACGCGGGGCACTTTAAAGCCGCCGTTATGGACTGCCGGAGCATTTTTCAGCGCTTCTTCCTGAGTAACGCCGGGCAGAGCTACGTCCTCACGAAACGCGTTGCTGATCGGCAGCACGTACGGAGTCGGCTCGATGCCTGCGGTATCAAGCTTCTGCAAAATATCGGCATAATTGAGGATCTGATTGAACTGTTCCGTGAATTTTTCCATTTCACCCTCAGGAATAGTCAAACGGGAAAGCTGGGCGATGTATTCTACATCTTTGGTCGTGACCTTCATTTTTTCACCTTCCTATGATAAATGTTCTTCATTATATGCAATAAATCGGATATATTATATCACAAATTGTCCTATACTTCTATAATATCCATCATATACCGCTTTGCTTCAGCAACTGCCGCGGCAAAAAAATAAACCCGCCTTGTTTAATTTATTTCTTTTGCACTGTCAATCGATCTCTATTTGAATATTTTCACCTGGCTTCAATGCCTGTTTTCGCCAAATTTACAGCATTGTCACACAAAAGCGATTATAATAATAGTAGAAGGAGTGTGACAGCTATGCAAAATATCAACGCTTTCGACCATGCGGAAACTATTTTAAAGGTTTTGGCGAAGGGTGCTTTTCTTACTACTGCCGCAGGCGGCAGACACAATACGATGACGATTGGCTGGGGAGCGCTGGGCAATATTTGGGGCAAACCTGTTTTTACCGTAATGGTACGTCACTCACGCTATACGCACGAGCTGATCGAAGCCCATAACGAATTTACCGTCAGTTTTCCGCTGACAGCCGCTTTCAGTAAGGCACTGGGACTATGCGGCAGCAAATCAGGACGTGACATGGATAAATTCGCCGCGGCAGAAATCACCCCTGCCGAAGGGCAGACCGTTAAAGTGCCCGTCATCAAAGGCGCCGGGCTGCATCTGGAATGCTGCATCGTGGAAAAACTCGAAATGGCACCGGAAAATTTTGATAAGGCCCTGGCCGACAGATGGTATGCCGATAAGGATTGGCACACCTACTACACCGGCGAGATCACAGCCGCTTATCTGGACAAATAAAAATTTTAGCTTCATAAACGCCAAACGACTGCATAATAAAAATTATGCAGTCGTTTGTTTTTCTATTATATTTTTAAAAAAGCTTCTGTTCCTTTGTCTCTGTCCCCGATACTTCAGCTGCACCGCTTAGCAAGCGCAAAAATTCGGCTTCGTCGATAACAGTCACACCCAGCTGTTCCGCCTTCGTCAGCTTACTGCCTGCTTCGGCACCGGCGACGACATAGTCCGTTTTTTTACTGACGCTGCCGCTGACCTTAGCGCCCACGTCCTGCGCCATAGTCTGCGCTTCAGCACGTCCCAAAGTCGGCATCGTACCTGTAAAGACCATAGTTTTGCCATAAAAGGGATGCTCTTCGCTGACAGCCTGAACCTGCATTTCCATATTCAGACCCAGCTCTTTCAGACGGGTGAGCAAGTCGCGGTTCGACGGCGACGCCAAATAAGTAACGACGCTTTCAGCTATCTTCGGTCCAATATCGTCGATAGCGGCGATCTGCTCTGCATCGGCAGCCAGCAAATTCTCGACCGTACCAAAATGCACTGCCAGCAGCCTAGCCACCTTGGCCCCGACGTGACGGATGCCCAGGCCGAAAAGCAACCGGTCGAAGCTCTGCTCCTTGCTGGCGGCAATAGCTTTCACTAAATTTTCCGCCGATTTTTCACCCATTCTATCCAGCACTACCAGCTGTTCTTTAGTCAGCAGATACAGGTCGCTGACGTCGCGGATCAGTTCCGCCTCCAGCAGCTGATTGATCACCGCCGGTCCGCAGCCTTCGATATCCATTGCTCCTTTAGAAGCAAAATGGATCAGCCCTTCGCGTCCCAAAGCCGGGCAATGCGGATTAGTGCAGCGCAAAGCTGCCTCACCGTCTTTACGTTCAACAGCCCAGCCGCACTCCGGGCATTCCTGCGGCATCGCATAAGGCTTCGTATCTTCCGGCCGTTTGCCCAGCACGACATGCAGAACCTCAGGGATGATCTCACCGGCTTTATTGATGACCACCGTATCGCCGATCCTGATATCCTTCGCTTTAATAAAATCTTCATTGTGCAGCGTAGCCCTGCTTACCGTACTGCCCGACAGCCTTACCGGCGTCAGTACCGCCGTCGGCGTCAGCACGCCTGTGCGCCCAACCTGGATCACGATATCCTCTAGCCTGGTTTCAGCCTGCTCAGGCGGAAATTTAAAAGCGATCGCCCAGCGTGGATCCTTGCCTGTCGCACCTAAAATATCCTGCTGATAAACAGCGTTGACTTTAAGTACTGCGCCGTCAGTATCATAAGCCAGACTTTTACGCCGGGAGTCAAAGTCCCTGATATATTCTATCGCCGCATCGATACTTTTTACGATACGGTAATTTTCGCTGACCTTAAAGCCATAATCAGCCAGCATCGCCAAAGAATCGGCATGCTTGTCCCTGGCTCCTTCGCCTACGGCATAAGCAAAAAAGCTTAACGACCGCTGCGCCGTTACGTTAGGGTCCAGCTGACGCAGACTGCCGGCAGCCGCATTACGCGGATTGGCAAATTCGCTCTCGCCGGCCTCCAGGCGCTGTTCATTCAGCTGCATAAAAGCATGCCTTGGCATATAGATTTCACCGCGCACATCTAAAAGCTCCGGCGGCGCGGCGCCGTTTTTCATATTCAGCACCAAAGGGATCGACCGGATCGTGCGTACATTGGCTGTTACATTTTCGCCGGTCACACCGTCACCGCGCGTTGCCGCCCTTACCAACCGTCCATTTTCATAAATCAGGCTGCAGGCCAGTCCGTCGATTTTCGGCTCCATAACATATTCTACAGCGCTGCCTTCCGGCAGACCGCTGCGCACACGCTGATCAAAAGCTACCAGCTCTGCATCCGAAAAAGCATTGCCCAGACTCAAAAGCGGCGTCAGATGTCTGACCTCGGTAAATTCGGGATTCACCTTCCCGCCTACACGGCGCGTCGGCGAATCGGCAGGCACATCGTCAGGCCAGGCCGCTTCCAGCTCACGCAGGCGCACCAGCATCCGGTCATATTCTGCGTCGGTGATCTCAGGTGCATCCAGCACATAATATAAAAATTCGTGATGGCGGATCTCTGCCCGCAAATGTTCGGCCTCGTTTTTAGCCTGTGCGCGTTCCAGTTCCATGACTGCCTCCTTTATTATGCTGCCCTTCGGCGACTTCTGTTTTTCAGGCTTTAGTCTCATTGTTTCAAAAATCAGAGTGTCAAATTTAATTTTACTATTCTATATATGGTACGGCACTTTGCCACCAAAACACTATTTAATTACAGCTTCTTCAATACTGCATACTTGGTCAGCAGGCTGCGGATACCGGCACCGGCAAACGCGATTTTCACTTCCTGCCCATCCTGCGACGATGTCACACTGACGACTGTCCCCACGCCCCATTTAGCATGGCTCACCTTATCGCCGGCCTTAAAACTGCCGCCGGCAGCAGCTTCCGCAGTGCTCATTGCCTGCTTGGGAATAAAGCTTTCCTGCCCACCCAGGAACCAGTTCGTATCACGGCTGCGTTTCTGCGGTTTTGCTTCCACCATATTGATCGTCCTGCGTTCTAATGCCGGACGTTTGAAGACCGTAACCAGATTACGCGGCACTTCCTGTAAAAACCGTGACGGCGGGTAGGACACCGTATGCCCATAAATAGTCCGCATCTTTGCATTGCTCAAAAAGAGCTGTTTCTCTGCACGGGTGATGCCAACATAACACAAGCGGCGTTCTTCTTCCACTTCTTCCTCGTTCATCAGCGTCCGCGCATGTGGGAAAATACCTTCCTCCATGCCGGCCAAAAAGACGATCGGGAATTCCAGACCCTTCGAAGAATGCAGTGTCATCAGCGTAATAGCGTCCTCACCCAGCTCGGCATCATCGATATCCGACACCAGCGCCACATGCCCCAGGAAATTTTCCAGATTATTCTCTTCTTCCGTCTTGGCAAATTCCTGCCCGACCGACATCAATTCCATCAGGTTGTCAATGCGGCTCTGCGCCTGCGCTGTATGCTCATTCCGCAGTTCTTCCATATAACCGGTCTTATTCAGCACCTGTTCGATCAGTTCCTCTACCGGCAGGTTATCAGCCTGATTCATCAAATCAAAAATGATAGCCGCCAGTTCATCCAGCTTGCTGACGAAACGGATGCTCAGTCCTTCGACCTGCGCGGCATTCGATACCACGTCAAACAACGACATCCCATTTTCAGCGGCATGGGCCTGCAGCTTGGTCAGCGTTGCATCGCCGATACCGCGGCGCGGTACATTGATGATCCGCAGCAGACTCAGTGAATCTGCCGGGTTAAAAATCACGCGCAGATAAGCGATAATATCTTTGATCTCCTTACGGTCGTAGAATTTAAGTCCTCCGACCATATTATAGGTGATCCCGCTTTTGATGAGCATTTCCTCAAAAATACGCGACTGCGTATTTGTGCGGTACAAGACTGCCATCTCGCCCAGCTTCATATTCTGCTGACCCTGCAGCTCCTGCAGTTTTTCGATCACAAAACGGGCCTCGTCGCGTTCGTCGATAGCCTGAAAATAAGTGATCGCCACACCATTATCATTATCCGTCCACAAATTTTTAGGTTTGCGGCCTGTATTATTTTCAATAACAGCATTAGCGGCATCCAAAATAACCTGCGTACTGCGGTAGTTCTGTTCCAGCTTGATGATTTTGGCTTCGGGATAATCCTTTTCAAAATCCAGAATGTTCTGGATATCAGCACCGCGCCAGCCGTAAATGCTCTGGTCGGCATCGCCCACGACACAGATATTACGATGTCTGGCCGCCAGAAGCTTGGTTAAAAGATATTGGGCATGGTTGGTATCCTGATATTCGTCTACCAGCAGATAATCAAAACGCTCCTGATACTTGGCGCGCACTTCTTCGCTTTCCTGCAGCAGCCGTATCGACAGTACTAGCAGATCGTCAAAATCCACCGCGTTATTGACCAGCAGTTTATTCTGATAACGTTCATAGATCTCCGCAACTTTCTGATTGTAAAAATCCGAAGCAGCTTTACTGAAATCACTAACGCTCTGCAGCTGGTTTTTGGCATTGGAAATGCGCGACGCGATACCGGCCGGCTGAAAACGCTTTTCATCCAGATTCAGTTCTTTTAAAATCTGTTTAATCAGGTTCTGGCTGTCGCTGCTGTCATAGATAGCAAAATTACTGCCATAACCGCCTAATTTAGTTATTTCCATTCGCAAAAAACGGGCACAGAAAGCATGGAAGGTAAACAGCCAGACATCTTTAGCCGCAGCTCCCGCCATTTTATCGACGCGCTCGCGCATTTCGGCGGCCGCTTTATTGGTAAACGTAATTGCTAAAATACGGTAAGGACGTACGCCCTGCTGCAGCAAATGTGCGATCCGGCAAGTAAGCACCTTGGTCTTACCGCTGCCGGCACCTGCCATGATCAGCATGGGTCCGTTGGTTGTCTGTACTGCTTCGGCCTGTTCTGGATTAAGGCCTGCTAAGGTCTCTGTCATTGGTTCCTCCGTCTATTCGGCACTGCCTGTGCCGCATCTTTTTATTTTATCGTAACTTTAATATTATTCGCTTCTGATTCACTTTTTCCTGCTATTTTATTCGCCGCAGCCAAGAAAATAAATAAGCACTGAAAATAAATCCAGTGCTTTTACTTTATTCTCCTTGTGCCAGCCTGCTGACTATTTCTGTATCGGCAGGACAAAACTGATACTGCAGCAGTTCTGCCGGCCGCACCCATAAAATTTTCTGATGTACGCTTTTTTGCGGCACACCGCCGGTTATTTTGGCGGCAAAAAAGGAAATCCCTATTTTATTATCCGGATAAGTGTAACTGGTTTGCTCAAGCAGAGCCACAATATCTATCTCTATCCCCAGCTCTTCCCAGCATTCACGTACTAAGCAGCCTGCAGCTGTTTCACCCGCTTCCTGCTTGCCGCCCGGAAACTCCCATAAAAAGGCGCAGCTGCCGCCTGCACCGCGCTGGCAAATCAGTATTTCTCCTGCTGTATTGCGAATAATCGCCGCCGATACCAAAATCATAACTCATTCAATCCTATCTTTTGTAAATATTTGTATGTTTCATCATAATAGTCATTCTTCCTAGTTTCATCATACGCATCACCCTCAGGAATAAAAATAATAAAACCCTGACGCGAACGTGTTAGTAGAACACGATAAGTATTTTTTAAATATTGCTGATTCTCTATTTTATTTATTCTTTGCCAACCAGCACCAATGAACTTAAAATATTCAAAATGGTCTTTGACAAACCTCAAATCAGCATCCCAAGCAACAATACTCCAATCTACTTCTAGCCCTTGAATATCAAATTCTGTCGCTACTTCTTCTAAGGCATACGACGACCGAACGTCATACTTATCATCTAAAAACCAATGCTTAGCATCTATTTTACTCTGTACCCAAATTCCACAGCTACGTAATCTTTTAGCCCCTGAACTAGCTATTAAACCATAGCGTTCTGTGCCTTCTGACCTACTTCGCACCCATTCTTTAGCTTTTTGCAAATTTCTTGTTAAAAATATAGGATATTTTTCGCTTATTTCTGCATAAAGCATTTGAGCACATTTAACATCAATATCCAATAATGCTTTTACAAAACCTGCAACATTCTCTGATCGAAACGAGCGTAGTGGAACTGCCAAATGTAAAGCTGTAACAATATGATAATTTAGTGTTGCCAATCTCTCTACCAATGGTTTATTTTGCACATACTCGCTATCAGTAATTTTATCAGACACATAAACTTCCCATTCAGGAAACTTTGTTGATAATGCATCAAACCACGCAGACAAACCAGCTTCACCAGTATTAATTTCTTGCCCTCCACCAACAAGGCAAACAATAACAGCCCAATCCTCATGTCTATCCATAACATCAACTAAAAATTCTGGCTCAGACATTGTAAAGTCAGCTACACCTTTTTTTCGCTTCATAAACTCAGCTAACTTTTCTTGAGTCCAAGCTCGCTGCGCTTCGTCAAAAATAACAACTTTTTCATTTGGTGGATCTTGAGTCATTATCTCAGCATCACGAAAATGATGAATCATTTGAATAAAAGGTAACACCTTTTTTGTTGCCTCTTGCTTAGAAATATTTTTTCTAGAACTTTCATCACGTATTAAAGCTTCACGCAAAACATCCACTAATGGTTTATTTCCTGAAAGAAATACCGCATGTTCTTCTTCAGCAAAATTATGACGTTCATTGGCAATATTAAGCCCAGCTAAAGTTTTACCGGCTCCTGGAACTCCAGTTATAAAACAAATAGCTTTAGTATGGTTCTGCTTACTCACTTCAATAATTTCATTAACGGCTTCAGCTGTCTGCTGTAGGTTAACCGCCTTTGCATCATTTCGCGCAATATCCTCAACGCTGTGGTTACGATATAGCGCCTGTGCCGCTTCTATAATAGTTGGTGTTGGCATATATGCAGATTCTATCCACTCATTAGAATTTAATTCTATGTCGTTGTACTGTTGCAAAACAGCTGTAATTACTGCTGCTATATTGCTTTTATTGCAAAATAACACATTAAGAATCCCCAACCTTAGCTCCCGAAAATTATTAGTTCTTTCCATTGCTTCGGTAGAAACTAAAATTGGTACGAGAATCCTATTGTGACTTGCTTTATGAAAATTTTTTAAATCTAAAACATAATCTGTCACTTGATCAATAGCATATCGAGAATAATTTTTCTCTCCCACCTTAAATTCTAATGAAAATACCAATCCATCTTTTAAATATACTACATCTATTCTTTCACCAATTCTTGGTATTGTATATTCAAAAATTATATGGCCTGTTTTCAAAACTGCTAATTGATTTTTCAGAATTCTGATTTCTGCTAACCAAGCATTACGTTGTAAATCTTCTAGTGTGTATTCATTATTACGAGCTAAAATACCTAATATTAAATTTTCATCTTGTTGTAAAAAATCTTGTAAAGAACTTTCATAATAAGCACGTTGCATAACCTTTACCCCGATCCTTATTGTTATAACAGCATTTTATCACAAAACAGGTTCTTCTTTCATAAAAAATACTCCGCTGCAGCGGAGTATTTTTTGACTGCGAATATTTAGTTAGAATTCCCAACGGGCGCCGATATTCCACTGCCAGTCTTTTTTAAAGTCGCTGCCGGCGGTACGTTCCACATCAAAATAGAGATGGTTGTTGTGACCAGTCCTGATCGCAGCGCCGATACCGTATTCAACCCATGTATCGTCAAAATCGGCTGACTGGTACAGGCTGTCGCCATTGGCCGCCGTCATCTTCACATCGTAACCGCCGCCGAATTCGTGCAGCAGATCGGCTTTGATATAGATATTGGTTTTGGCATCGATATCCCTGCCCAGCTGGAAGCCTACCCGCCCCAGCACGCTTTTGATATGGCTTTGCTCTACCTTGACCCTGTTACTGGTAAAATAACTGCCGCCATCCAGATAGCCCAGCGTCAGCTGCGCCTGCGGCTCGATATACCAGCCGCGCTGCAAAGCGTTTTTCCGCCCATATTCGGCGCTGAAAGCAAGTCCCTTGTTATCGTAATCGCCGCTGATTTTTTTCCCTTCTGTATCCAGAACGCTAAAATCATTATCCATATCGGAGTATTTGAGCACCAAGTCCAAATAATGTCCCTTTTTGTTGATTTGCGTACCATATAATCCAATGGCTTTATTATGGTTAGAGCCACTGCCACCAGCATAACTGCTGCTGCCGTCGCCATAGCTGAAGGCCACGCCGCCATAGCGGGTATAATCATCAGTTTGCCGCAGCACCTTGTCGTAGCCCAGCTCATAGGTAGTATATTTATTCTCGAAGCTGAATCTGCCGTCCCGGCTGATCTTAGTGCCTTTGAGGCGCAGCCAGACGCCGTTCTCACTATCACCGCTCTGGCGCAGGTCGCCCAGCCGCTGCAGCAGCTGATCGTTGTCAGTGCGCCAGGTATGGTAGTTAAGCGCTGCAGCGCCCATAATAGTTTTTACAGTCGTCGTTGTTTTATCGCCGGGATCAACGCTGATGATCTTATCTAAATACCAGTCAGTGTCGTAGCCTGCTGTTTCACTGGCTTTGCTGCCCAACTCATAATGCTTGTAAAACAGGCTGCCCTCGCGGTCTTTAGCCGTAAAATCAGCCGTGCCGGTAACACTGCCCAATACCAGTCCATGCCCTTCTGTACTGCCAGCGGACGGCTCATAAGCATCCTTCTGGTAAATATCCAATACATGGCTGCCGCTGCTGGCATCAGTAATGGCCAGTTTATCGCTTTCCAGACTGCGTACATCCACATCCAGCTTAAACAAACCGCCGCTTCCGTGCAGTTCCTGTGCCGTCAGGGTATGGTAACCGCTGCTGTGTGTCAAATGCACAGCCGCTCCGTTATTTAATGTCAGCTGGTGCAGGCTACTGTCGCCACTCAGCTTCCAAACTGCGTTGTCCATCTCCAGATTTATAACGCCTGCGCCCTGATCATTGACTTTGCCGGTCAGACTGCTGCCTTCAGCAAATGCCAGTGCCAAAGTACCGCTTACTGTCCCGTCATGCAGTACGTCGCCGACCAGATGACTGCTGCCATCGACATTCACAGTAGCCGTACCTGCAGCTCGCAGCAGCACTCCATCAGCCGCTGCCTGCGAAGCAACATTTTTCAGTTCCAGCTTGCTGTTATTACCCAGTTCAATGCCTGCTCCGGCACTACTATCCGCCACGTTCAGGTTCCAACTGTCAATAGTAGTTTCCGTACCGCTTCCCAGCTTGATGCCTACAGCATCAGTGCCGCTGACCTGTACGCTTCCGGGACCATCTAAAGCGGCTTTTGTATCGCTGGTTTTGATATCGATACCGATAGCGTTGGCGCCATTCACTGTCATCAGCCCGCTCATGGTCAAAGCAGCATCGTTTTTACGCAGCAGAACCCCTGTGCTGCCGGTACCTTCAATAGAAGAAGCACCAACGATGATCACACTGCTGTTACTTGCATCCACGCCAATGCTGTCAGCTGCAGCACTGCCGGTCACAATGCCGCCTGCCTGCACTTTCGAACCGCCAAGCACCTGGATACCCAGCGACCCCGCACCTGTAACTTCTACGTTACCTGCAACGCCGATATCCGAGCCGGCATCACCATAAATACCATAAACGCCCGTCCCCGAAACAGCCACCTTGCCGCCGATAACGGCTTCCAGTGGCATATAAGCCGAAAAGATACCCACGGACTGGGTACTGCTGTTAGTACTTGAAACTACCAGATCATCAGTAATATTCACCTTTAAGGCAGTATTCTTCGTAGTACCCGTATAAATTCCATAGCTGTCGTCACCGCTGACGATAAAGCTGCCGCCCACATTTATTTCAATGCCGCTGCCGCTCACGTTCCAACGGTCAACATTGATGCCAATAGCTTCAGTGCCGCTGACTTCGATATTTTTACCAACAGTTACCGAACTGCCGTCACGCAGTTCTACGCCTTTAGCACCTTCGCCGCTGGCCTTCAGATTACCATCTACTGTTACCTGCGCATCGTTTTGCACGATAATGCCCAGCGAGCTTTTACCGTTCGCTGTAACATCGCCTGCCACATAAGCGCTCACACCGTCACCGTTCGTGTCGATGCCCTTGGACGATTCACCACCGGCAACGACCGACTTGCCCACTTTGATCTGTTTATTTGTACCGCTGCCACCCATCCTGACTCCGGAGGTCAGTTTGTCGGAAGCGACGATATTGCCTGCCACCTCTACATAGGAATCGTTACCGGCTCCAACGGAAATACCATAAGACAGTGTGCCATTATTATCATAGGACGAAATCACATCGCCGCCTACATAGATTTTACTGGTCCCTCCGGTGGTGATGCCGGTAGCATTGCGGTTAGAAGCGGTCACATTGCCGTCTACTTTGATGTTGGCATTTTTGCCGCTGACATAGATCCCGATCGTATTGATACCGCTGGCAGAAATATTGCCGCCTACCTGGATATCGGGCGTTGACGAAATGCTGCTGCCATAACCGCCATCGATGTAAATTCCGCGTACCCGTTCGGCACCGGCATCTGATTCGACAACGATATCTGTCCCAACCTTGACCTGGACGCCGCTGTCACCGTAAACGCCATAAGAATTGTTATACTGGCTGTTGGCACCATGCACATAGATATCCTTGCCGATAGCAACCTCAGTATCATCGACGGCGCGGATACCGGTGGCGTTATTACCAATGGACTCTACGCCGTTTGTCACCGTCAGTATCTCACCACTGTAAACGATTTCTGCCGTACTTGCCAGCAGTGGCAGTAACACTGTCTACTGTTCTTGCTGCGGCCCCCAGCGGGAAGGTCAGCGTCCCCAACGCCGCCATCCCGCATAAAAGAGCCAGTTCTTTGCCTGTCACCTTCATTCTTTTCATTTTGTTTCCTCCTTGCTTATAAAACCAACCCTCAATAACTGGGAAAATCTGCAAGTGATGGCTGCCCACGACACATTTTGTAACGGCAGGGATCGCTATACTACAGATTTTGCCTCTGTTCACTTAAAATTTATCCTGACTAAAACGTCCTTTTATAAAGTATCAGGAATATTTCACTCTACCACTTTTTCAATTCTTAATATTTATTTGTATTTATATTTATTATCTTTTTGTGATTAAAAGATAATCGATATTTTTTGTCACGTCAATATTTGCAGCATTTTAAACAACTGCTTTGTCAGCTATATATTTACCCCTAAAAAGTAAAACACCACCCAATAAATTGGGTGGTGTTTTACTATAGCAATAACTGTTTTTAATTTTTCAAAATACATCAGCTAAATTTTTACATATCGGCATTCAGGGCCATTACCAGCTCCAGACGCGTATCGACGCCTAATTTGCGGTAGATCCCCTGCAAAGCCTTTTTCACTGTTATCTCGGCAATAAACATTTCCGCGGCAATTTCCGCATTAGTCCTGCCCTGCACAACAAAGTTTGCGATCTCGGCCTCCCTGGCAGTCAAAGTTTTGCCGCCCATGATATACGAAGCTTTGTGCTTGATATTTTTTAAATTTTCCTGATATACTGCACCCAGCTCCAATATCTTTGCCAGCAGCTCCGGTTCACCGCTGTTTTGCTGTGCTGCTTTTTTGAGCAGCGGTTCCAGCACGTCAAAATTTTCCACAAAAGGCATCACGATCCCGTCTGCAGCCGCCAGCACCAGTGCCCGGTTCAATTCGCTCAAAGCTTCGTTTTCATGCTGCAGACCGTCCTGTGCCGCAGCACTGTAGACCGCAGCATAAATACTCAGTAAAAAATTATTAAAACTCCGCGCCGCCGCTTCAAATTCACGCAGCTGCCCCAAAAGCGGCAGATAGTCCTTCTGCAGCAGTAAATAGCGTCCATAAACGATATATAAACAGCCCCAGGCTGAATAAAGCAGACCCGATTTCTGAAAATCACCCTTCTGCAGCCAGCTAACGAGCAGTTTGCCCTTGTCCCCCAGCTGCAGATCGATCCAGGCGCGGCTGGCTTCGATAGTTTTACGGTATAAATGCTCCTGCACTGTCGTCTGCAGAGCATCCAGCCGTCTGCTGATCTCACGGACACGTTTTTTATTACCCAAAGCTATACTGATACGCAGAGCAATAAATTCAGCACACAGCTCTACGCTGACCTGTTCGTTGCGCCGTGAAACATTCAGTGCTTCCGTTGCCAAAATAAACGCTTTTTCCCAATAACCGCGCTGAAAATACGCTTCCGATGCCAGTACATATTCAGAACCGGCGCCGTGATTCTGCACCAGACGGTAGTAATATGCCATAGCCTGCGGAAAAACATCCAGGGTTTTCTGCAGCGTACCGGCCTGACGGTAAAACATAAACAAAATAGAATTGGCACCGCCGCCCCAGATAGTCTGCGGCGAGAAAAAGCGTACCGGCTGGTCAGCGTAAAAAAGCGGTCCGGCCCGCCGCGGCAGCTGCAGCGACTTTTTAAAATAAGCCGCCATGGCTTCCACATCATTATACTGGGTCTCACCCAGCAAAAACTCCAGCTCGCCCAGACACTGCTCCCGTTCCTGTCTGTCCTCCAGCTGCCCAATATATTTCCGCAGCTTCCTGATTTCCTGCTGCAGCCGTTCGTTTTCCCCGCTCAAAAACAGCCACAGCGCATAAATCAATCCCGCTTTGATATGCTTTTGCCTGATCGTTTCAGGCGCTTCGCCAAAATAAGCCATAATTTTATTTTTATAATTGTTCTCAAAGCTGCAGCCGCGGTCTTTTTCAAAAACGGTCAGCATCTTGTCATAATCGCCGGCTGTATGATAGTAGCAAAAGGCTGTCAGAAAATCGTTCTGCAGCTCATACCACTGACCACTGCGCCGGCACAAACGACGCCGTTCTGTATCCGGCAGTTCTGCTCCCAGACGCTGCAGATAGACTTTGAATGCATTATGGATATGGTATTGTCCTCTCAGCAGCTCATAACTGATAAAGCCATGTCTGAGCGCCAGATTTTCCAGCAGAGCTGGCGCCGCATCATTTTCCGTTACATAAGCAGCCTGGCGTCCACTAAAATCCTCATTTAAAATAGACAGCTCTGTTAAAAGTGTTTTTTCCGCTTCGCTGCAGGAATTATAAGCCACGGCCTGTACCAGCCGCAGCAATTCCTCGCCTGTTTGAGGGCTCTGCCCGTTGTGGTACTGCCGCAGATACAGATATAGGGCGCTGACCCAGCCTTCTGTAGCAGCCAGCAGATTTTCGGCGGCACGACGTTCTAAAACTATCCCGTTTTTACGATAATAAACAATAATATCACTCACTTCAAAAGCAAAATCCTTCGGCTGCAGATACATACACTCACCTTTCAGGACCAGCTCATCCAAAGTGAAATCCGGCGGCCGCTGTGTCAGCAGCACAAAATGCCAGTTGGGCAGATCAGCTTTCGCCAGCGCCAGCAGCAGCTTATCACAGTCCTCGCTGCCCAGCAGATGATAATTGTTCCAGACGAAAACAACCGTTTTTTTCAAATTCGATGCCTGCAGCACTTCGATAACCCGCTGACGGGTCGCCGCATTACGCGGCAGTTCCTGCCAGGTCAGCGAAGCAGTATCTACACCAGCAGTCTGCAGCGATTTGACAAAGCAACGCCAAAAAGCCGCTTCCGCTCCTGTATAACAGGTATCCCACAGCATATCTACAGAAAGAGAAAGCAGCACTTTTTTCACAGCAGTCGTTTTACCATAACCGAAAGGGGCAGCCGCAACTGTCAGCGGCACTGCCAAAATCTGAGCCAGACGTTCTTCCAAAGCTGGCTTCAAATATATTTTTTTAGGAAAAGCTTCGGATTTTTTCTGCATCGCTTCTACCCCTTTAAAGATTACGATTATTCGTCAGCACAATTATTTATTATAGTTATATTGTACCGTAAATGCCAATTTAAATACAGGGTTTTCAATATTCAAAAACATATTTTTAAATAATTTATCCTCTTTTTTGAATAATTACATTAATTTTTTCTTTTTTTACAAAATCAGGGCAGAGTTTCTGCTTCCTTATGTTTCAGACATTCAGACACATCAGCGCTGCCTGAAAACAGCACTGTAAATTTTCAAAAATATATTTTAACAAAAGCTTGACTTCCTGTTTCTGCCATGATAATATATAGAAGTATTCCGAATATACAAATTGTGCTCACATATTTTTGTAAGTCATTTGCTATTGAATGAGTTACAAAAATATGTGAGTTTTTTGCGTGTGGTCTGTGAATATAATAAAATTTAGGAGGTACTCGTTATGATGAACGGTACTGTAAAATGGTTTAACTCTGATAAAGGCTTTGGTTTCATTACTCCTGCTGACGGCAGCGAAGATGTATTTGTACATTTTTCCGCTATCGTAAGCGACGGCTTCAAAACTCTTGAAGAAGGTCAACCTGTAACATTTGATACAGAAGCTGATCCGAAAAACAGCCGCAGAATGCGCGCTGCTAACGTTCGCGTAGCTTAATCTAAACCATAAAAGCCTGCTCTTTTTGAGCAGGCTTTTTTTATTTGCACTACTAAACACCCTTATCGAACCTGGTGAGGGCACATACCATTGTGGTATCGTTTGAATGCTTAATAAGGTTTTTACGAATTTAGCACTCATACATACCCTTGTGGTATAATAACAACATCATATACCAGCACTGAAGGAGAATCTCCATGAGCCGTACACCCTTCGTTCCTGCTGAGCTTTTAAGCAAGCTCTGGCGGGCTGTAATCGAATTTGATATGCTGCAGGCAGGTGACAGGATCCTGATCGGACTTTCCGGCGGGAAGGACAGTATGTTTTTGACTGCCGCACTGGCCGAGATCCAAAAATATGCCCCTGTGCCGTTTGACTTGGCCTGTTATACTGTTGACGCAATGTTCTCACCTGCTTTTCCCAAAGCAGAGCTGGAAGCTTTCTGCGGATACTATGGTCTGAAACATTACAGCGAAAAGGTCGATGTCAACTCTGCCTGGCAGAATAAAGGCAATACGCCCTGCTTCACCTGTGCTTATTTCCGCCGTGCCGCTACCAACCGTACGGCACTGGAGCTTGGTTTTAACAAAGTGGCCCTGGCCCACCACCACGATGATGCCGTAGAGACCTTTTTGATGAACGTGCTCACCTCCGGTCAGCTGCGCACCTTTTTACCGGTCACACCACTGTCCAGAACAGGTCTGACCGTACTGAGGCCGCTGCTGTATTACCGCGAAGCAGAAATCATCGACATGGTCAGGCAGCTTGACCTGCAGCCTCTGCGTAATCCCTGTCCTTACGACGGTCATACCAAACGCCAGGATATCAAAGAGCATATCCGCGAACTGGAAAAGCTCAGCCCTGAAGTCTACGACCATCTGGCCGCCGCTATGCGCAATGCTCCCAATCAGGAGCTGTGGCCGGAACAGCTGAGTCAAAAACAGCTGGCCGATAAATTCCATAACTTTTGGCGGCAGAAAAGTAATTAAAATAATCCGACTTAAGCTGCTGTCTGTGTTATCATTAAGACAGCAACAGTGATATTTGTATTTATCTGACGTTATATAAAAGGAGGAATCTTTATGGATTTCCAGGAAATGTTTTTCAGTTTTGACGGCCGCCTGAACCGTAAGCCCTATATCCTGCGCTTTTTACTGCGTAATGCCATCATCTGGTGTCTAGGCTATCTGATCGGCAGTCTGTTTGCGCCAGACGGAACGATGTTCCAGATACTGGCCTTTGCTTTGACCTTTATCGCCGCGCTCAGCTGCCTGTCGCTGTACGTCAGACGTCTGCATGACCTTGACCACGGCTCGCTCATGGTATTGCTGGCCTTCATTCCGCTGATCAGCTTTTTCTTTGCCGTCTACCTGATGTTCTTTCGCGGTACGATCGGTCCTAACAGCTACGGACCCGATCCGCTGGCTGACGGGCGCGGTATCGACGCCTGGTAAACAATGATATAAAATAAAAAGACGCAGCCTGAGCTGCGTCTTTTTTTATGCTGTTTTTCCGGCCGCAATACTGCGGGCCAGGCTGTTGATACTGTCCGTCAGTCTGTCCAGTCTGCCTTCCATGCGCACCAGCAGATACCACGACAGGACCATTGGGAAACCATAATTAGCGACCTGGGGCAGCAGCGTTTCCATATCCATCTTATGCTAAAACATTGACTTCCGTAGTGCGCACACGGGCTTCAACAGCTTCAGTCAGACCGATACCGTCCGCTGCAAAAATATCGGCAGCAATGACTGTCTCCATCGCTGTTTTTGCTTCGTCAGCAGTAACATCATCGCGGGGATCGGTCACGCTGAAAACTTTTTTGCTGCCATCGGCTTTTTTAAATACCAATTGTAAAACTTTTTCCATTCATTCCAGCTCCTTTCTAATCAATATACGTTCTGTACCTGTGCCTGCTTTTACTGAGCAAGCTCGGCTTTTTCAGTCACAACAACGCCCATCAGTTCATGACTGATAAGAGTGCCAAGAGCAGCAGCAGCCTGCATGATAGCCGCAGGTTCTGCTTCCGGACGTACGCCGGCATAATTATGACCTTTAGTTTTTGCAGCCCCCTGACTGTTGACGCCGTCTTCGACATTCAGTGTCAGGGTCTGTTTGGTAACAGTTTTAGTGATTGCCATTTCTTTCACCTCCTTTGTCTTAAAATTTCGCTGAGATACCACAGGGCTTTACCACGGATAACATACCCGCCCGGTTTCAGAGCGCTGTCCAGCGGCAGGTCAGGCAGATACCACAGATCCCAGCGCAGCTGCGGATCGCCGCTGTGCGGTCCGTAACCGTCAAACAAGGCCGCTTCGCAATGAGTCGTCACTGTCAGGACATTGATCTCCAACTCCAGACAGGCCGTCAATACCGCAACGGCTTTGGCCAGTGTTTCTATCTGCACTACTGTCGGCGGCTCGCCGCCAAAATCAGTATCCCGTCCGCTGCAGGCCTGCGCCTCGGAAGCGCAGCACAGCGCGATGCCGATACTGCCCGTATTACGGTGCCAGGTATGCTCCTTCACTTCTGTAAATGTTTTGCAAGTCAGATACATCTCACCGCCGGGGCCGATGTTCAGGTGATAATCATCATAAACATCTTCGTAGTGACCTGCCGTCCAGTGCAGATAAAGCCTGCTGATCCTGCCCTTAGCCTGCATGGCCAAAGCAGCCAGCTCACGGTTTGTAACAGTTTGCGGATTGACAACGATCATTTTTTCACGACCTTTCAGCCCTGTAGTCGCAGCCGCTGCAAAAAAACGGAACCGTGCCAAAGATCCCGGCCTCAGTTCCGCTTTCAAGTGCCGTCGCTGACTAAAGGTGTGACGATTCTTTTCTTGCTCTCTCTTTTTCTTGTTTTTCTCTCTCCTTCTTTTCTGGCGCTCTTAAAAACCTCCTTTGATTTGGGTTTTATCCTTTTATACAACACCTTATTTATACCGCTTTTATTATTCGATTTTGTTGGTATTTGTTTTATCAAAATTAATATTATATAATAAACATATATAATGTTTTACTGTTTAAAACAACAGGTATCAACAAACCATAACCTGGGAAAGCTGGTTTCTTAATGGATCCACTGTGCTCAATTTTCCAAAAGAACAAAAATCTGCTCGTTTTCTGCTGCTGCCTGTTCTTGCTGCTTTACCCTTTCAGCGCCGCTGCCACTGGCATGCGCCCTCATCCCATCAGGGTCGGCTACACCGACAGCCCCGGTTTTATCGAAAAAACCGCAGCCGGGACCGTCGACGGATACGGCGTTGCATATCTCAACGAAATCTCGCACTATACCGGCTGGCGTTATGAATATGTTTATGCCACCTGGCAGGAATGTCTGGAGCTTTTAGCCAAAGGCGAGCTTGATCTTTTAGGCATGGCCCAGTACACGCCTGAGCGTGCCGCCAGCTATGAATTTGCCTCGCTGCCCAGCGGCGTCGAATACATGGTCATGTACGTGCGCAATGACGATAACGAAGTTTACTATAACGATTACCAGAGCTTCAACGGTCTGCGGATCGGCGTTCTCAAGGGTAACTTCCAGACCGAAATTTTAAGCGATGTTGCCCGTAAAAATACATTTACCTATCAGCCTGTACTTTTTGATTCCAGCAAAGCTATGGTCGAAGCGCTGCAAAATAAACAGATCGATGCTGTAGTTACCGGCAGCATGCCTTTATATAAAGATCTGCGGTTAGTGGCCCGCTTTCAGGCCGACCCGATCTATTTTATTACGACTAAAGGCAATAAAGCCGTCCTGCAACGTCTAAACGATGCTTTGATGAACATTCACGCCAATACGCCTGAATTTGAAAATACGACTTATGCCGCCTATTACGAACAAAGCTCCCTGCTGACGCAGCCGCTGCTTACCAAAAAAGAACGAGACTTCCTGGCGCACCGCGGGCCGATCACCATCGGTTTTCTCCCTAACGACGAACCGCTTTCAGCACTCAGCTCCGACACTAATCTGCCGGCAGGTATCCTGCCCGGAATAGCCAAAGAGCTGGAACGCTTATCCGGTGCCCAGGTCATTTTAAAGCTGCTGCCGGCCGGTGCCCGTCTGGACCAGAGCCTGCAGAAAAAAGGTTTTGACCTGATCGTCGGAATCACGGATTACGAGCCTTACCGAAACAACATCTCGATCCGGCTTTCCAAGCCTTTCTTTCAGGGACGCGTTATGGCTGTCGCCAATAAAAATAATTTTATCGACATCACCAAACCGCAGAAGGTGGCTTTGCCCTTTAATTATATTGCCTATAAAAATCTCATTTTAAATAACTATCCCCATTTTTCCATTATCAATAAAGCCAATACCAGAGACTGCCTGCTGGCAGTAGCGGACGGCGAGGCCGACATTGCTCTGCAGAACAACCATATCATCAGCTATCATCTGCAAAATCCCCGCTTTACCGATTTAAAGATTTTATCTTTATTTAATTTTCCCGATAATCTCTGTCTGGCAGCAGCTAATAATGCCGACGGCAGCCAGCTGCTGACTATTTTCAACAAATGTATCGACACGCTGAATCCAAAAACGCTGGATAACATAGTGATGTATGAAACCGTACAGTCGCCTTACCGGCCTTCGCTGTCTGATCTGGCCTATAAATACGACTATCTGATCGCCGCTTTACTGGTCATGCTGGTCATTTGGCTTTATTTCACTTTGCAGCGGCAAAAATATCTGGAACTGCTGGAAGCTAAAAATCTGGAGCTGGAAACTGCTGCCAAACAGGCGCTGGCCGCCAGTGAAGCTAAAAGCAGCTTTCTGTCGCGAATGAGCCACGAAATCCGTACGCCGCTCAACGCCATCCTGGGCTTTACCAGACTGGCCCTGCAGCCGGAAAAACAAAGCCGCAGCACTGAATATCTGCAGAAAATCAGCTATTCGTCAGAGCTGCTTTTAGGTATCGTCAACGATGTTCTCGATATGTCCGCGATCGAAAACCAAAAACTCAAGCTGGACAATTCTCCCTTTAAACTTTCTCAAGTACTGCGTGAACTCCAGGGCCTTTACAGCATCCAATGCCGCGAAAAAAATATCAGTTTCAGCCTGAACAGCGAAGCCTTCAAACACGATATCCTGCTCGGCGACAGCCTGCGTCTGCAGCAGATTTTAAGCAATCTGCTGTCAAATGCCGTCAAATTCACTGCCGCAGGCGGACAGATCACGCTTGACATCACTCAGCATCAGGCCGACAGCGCTGATCAGACTGTCCTGACAATGGTCGTTACAGATACCGGCTGCGGTATGTCGGAACAAATGCTCGCTCAGGTCTTCCAGCCCTTTGAGCAGGAAGACGGCAGCACCGCCAGAAAATACGGCGGCAGCGGCCTTGGACTTTCTATCGTCAAATATTTAGTTGAATTGATGGGCGGCAGCATCAGCGTCAACAGTGCCAAAGGGAAAGGCAGTACGTTCACCGTACAGCTGACACTGCCTTACGCCGAAGAACTTGCTGAAAAAGACAGCACAACGGCTGAACAAAACCTGCATGGTCTGCATCTGCTGCTGGCTGAAGATAATCCTCTCAATCAGGAGCTGTGTCTGGAGCTTTTAAAAAGCCGCGGCATCAGCAGCGACTGCGCCGTCAACGGCAAAGAAGCACTGGAACTGTTTACAAACAGCGCCCCCGGCACCTATGCTCTGATCCTGATGGATATTCAGATGCCGGTCCTGGACGGTTATCAGACGACGCAGGCGATCCGCAGCAGTACGCACCCGCAGGCACAGACGATCCCGATCATCTCGCTTTCGGCAGATGCTTTTACAGAAGATATCAGGCGCGCTTACGCCAGCGGCATGAACGACCATGTCAGTAAACCCATCGTTCCTGAAGAGTTATTTTCCGCGATCACCCGCGTCCTTAAAACGCTTAACTAAAAAGAAAACGCTCAGAGCCTAAGCCCTGAGCGTTTTTATTTTTAAACAGCACTACCTCAATAAGTCAGCACTTCGTTGCCGGTTTCCGTAATCAGCACCGTATATTCCCACTGAGCACTCATGCCGCCGTCCTGAGTATAAACAGTCCAGTCATTGCCGGCATCAACATAAACCTCGCGCTTCCCGGTATTGATCATCGGCTCGATCGTAAAGATCATGCCCGGCACCAACAGCATTCCTGTCTTGCGTTTGCCAACATGGCAGATGAAAGGTTCCTCATGGAAATCGATACCCACACCATGACCGCCGAATTCGGTGACAACAGAATAACCATGCTTATGAGCAAAACCGGACACGGCTGCGCCGATATCGCCGACAAAGCTCCACGGCTGTGCTGCCTCAAGCCCGCGGCGCAGGCACTCTTTAGTGATCGCTACCAGATCCTGTTTCTTTTTATCGACTTTGCCGATCATAAACATTCTGGAAGCATCGGCATAGTAGCCGTTATAAATAGTTGAAACATCGACATTAACGATATCGCCGCTTTTCAAAACGTCCTGTGCCGACGGTATTCCGTGGCAAACCTGATCGTTGATCGAGGTACAGACACTTTTAGGAAATCCGCAGAAATTAAGCGGTGCCGGGATCGCACCATGACTAACAGTATATTCGTGTACGATAGTATTGATCTCTTCCGTTGTCATGCCTGTTTTGATATTTTTTTCTACTTCGTCCAAAACTGCCGTATTGATCTTACAGGCCTCTCGAATCCCTGCGATCTGTTCCGGCGTTTTGATCATCTCCCGGTCAGGCACTTCGTGACCGGCCTTGCGGTACAATTCGATTTTAGCGTCTATTTCGCTGTGACAGTCGGCATAAGCTTTGCCGCTGCCGCACCAGCATAAATCAGTTGTCATAACTTCACTCCTCTTCCATAAAGAACTATCACCATTATCACAGACGTGCCCTGCTTCCTGCCTGCTGTAAAATGTAAGAGCAGGCTGTTTGTGACTGCAGGTCAGCATCAGGCGAGATCATTGCCGCACCTGCAGCTTAAATTCCCGTCGCTTTACGATATTGTCATTATACCATATCCATCTAATTTTCTCATATCAAATTCAGGTATTTTATGATAAAATAAACTTAGTTTTTTGCGAAAGGAAGTAACCTCTGACAATGGAAGCACTTTATTCTAATTTTTTCGATTACATCCTGCACTTTGACCGCTACCTGCCTCTTGTCATGGAGCAATACGGTCACTGGATCTACGCGATCCTCTTTACGATCGTTTTCTGCGAGACCGGACTTGTTGTGACTCCCTTTCTGCCCGGCGATTCACTGCTTTTTGCCTGCGGCGCCCTGGCAGCTACAGCAGGCGGCCTTGACCTGACGACGCTCGTGATCATCTTTCTGGTTTCCGCAATTTTAGGTGACGCCTGCAATTACATGATCGGCGAAGAATTCGGGCACCGGATCCTGCGGAATTATCCGAAACTCATCAAACCACAGCATATCCAGAAGGCTGAAGCCTTTTATGCCAAACATGGCCATAAAGCGATCTTCCTGGCCCGCTTTGCCCCTATCGTCCGTACGCTGGCGCCTTTCGTAGCCGGCATCGGCAGTATGCATTACCGTACTTTTGCTATCTATAATGTGACCGGTGCTGTGACCTGGGTCTTTTTATTCGTCGGCGGCGGTTATCTGTTCGGCAACATGCCCTGGGTCAAAAACAATTTTTCCCATGTTACGCTGGGTATCATTATTTTCTCCCTGCTGCCGATTTTTTACGAAACACACCTTAAAGGCTGGCTGGCCAAACGGAAAAACAAGTAAAGGAAGTGGCGCGATATGTATTATTTTACCAGCGACTACACAGAAGGCTGCACTCCTGAAATACTGGAAGCACTGGCAGCAACTAATTTTGAACAGACCGGCGGTTACGGGATCGACCCATACTGTGAAACAGCAGCCCTGCTGATCAAAAAAGAATGCGGCCGCAGCGATATCGATGTACATTTTATGACAGGCGGCACGCAAACCAACCTGACGATCATCTGCGCAGCACTGCGCCCCTTTCACGGCGTTTACGGTACTGTACAGAGCCATATCAACACGCACGAAGCCGGCGCGATCGAACGAACCGGCCATAAGGTAATCGACCTGCCGACATCTGACGGCAAAATCACAGCTGCCATGATCAGACAGCAGCACGAGCTGTATTTAGGCGACCCCAGCCGCGAACATCTGGTCCAGCCCAAAATGGTCTATATCTCACAGCCGACAGAGATCGGTTCCCTGTACCACAAAGAAGAGCTGGAAGCGCTGTATGCCGTCTGCCGGCATTACGGACTTTATCTTTTTATCGACGGAGCCCGTCTGGGCTACGGCCTGACAGCTCCTGACAATGACCTGACACTGGCGGATACCACAAACAACTGCGATGTCTTCTGCATCGGCGGCACCAAATGCGGCGCGCTTTTCGGCGAAGCGGCAGTTATCATCAATCCGGCTCTAAAAGACGATTTCCGCACGATCATGAAGCAGGGCGGCGCCGTACTGGCCAAAGGACGCCTGCTGGGCCTGCAATTTGAAACGCTTTTTACAGACGGACTTTATTATAAGATCTGCCGGCACGGCGTTGAACTGGCTCTGCAAATCAAAGCAGCTGTCCAGGAACGCGGCCTGGGCTTTGTTACCGATTCCACAACAAACCAGCAGTTCATCATTTTCCCGCAGGCAATGCACGACGAACTGAGTAAACAGTTTGCCCTTGCACCCTGGGAATACATGGACGACGGCAGGATCGCCGCCCGTATCTGCACCAGCTGGGCCACAGACCCAACTCAGGTCGACAGACTCTGCAACATGATCAAAGCACTTTAAGACAAGCTTATAAACAAAATGACCCGTACGGATTTTATCGTACGGGTCATTTTTTATTCGCTTTCCGCAGCGGTTATCTGCGACATGAACGGTTCATTTTCCAGCTCTTTACTGTAAATGACACAATTATTTTTGCCACGCTTTTTCGCCTCATACAAAGCCTTATCTGCTTTATATAAAAGCACTGCATCATCTGTACCATCTACGGGATAAAACGATACGCCTACGGATATCGACAGCGGCACCCGGACATCAGCTTCAAGTCCCAGTTTTTCGATGCCTGCTCTCAGCTCATCCGCTTTCATCAGCGGCAGACGGCTATCCTTAATGTTACGCATAATGATCAGAAACTCATCGCCGCCGATGCGGCAGACGATGTCGTCGATCCGGAACTGCTTGCTGATCTCATTGGCGATCCGGCAGAGAACCTCGTCACCGAACAAATGCCCATGCCTGTCGTTGACCATCTTAAAATTATCAACATCCAGGAACATGACCGCAGCCTTCTCCTTCTGCGGTTCGCAGAGCATCTGCTGCAGCAGGCGCTCGCCATAAGCCCTGTTGCCAAGCTTGGTCAAAGCATCACTCTCAGCCTGCCTTTTCCAAAGTCCGATCTCACGTTTCATTTTATCGATACTGACCATCCTGCCCACGATACTGAGCATGACGCCATAATTTTCTTTATCCCAGATCGAATTTATATGGATCCTGTACCATTTTTCTTCGCCGAACTTATTGATCAGCCGGACATCTTTAACATAACCGCTGTTCTCTTCTGTCAATGCCTTGGTCAGCTCCGCCAGCTGCTGCAGATCCTCCTGTAAAATAGGCATACTGCTGTAAATGGCCTCTTTTGCGTTTGTGACAACACATTCACCGCCAAAAATATTTTTATATTCATCCGAGAAAATGATCAGGTCTTTTTCAAGATCATAGTCAAAAATTATATCGCCGCTCATGGCAAACAGCGCCTTCTGTTTTTCGCGTTCTATTTCCAGCAAACGCGCAACGCGGCTGTTTTTATCCATATCACAGCTATAGCATTTTTTACCGCTGAATTTCTCGGTATTGGGATGCTGATAGTGATACACTACCGCCGGCAGCCCGTCGTCTGACTGTAAAATTTCCGGCAGCCCCGGAGCGATTTTCAGAAAGCACTGCAGAAGATCGGGGCTGAATGCGCCGCATTCGCCTTTTTCAATCATTTGCACCGATTCTTCATGGGTAAAAGCACCTTTATAACAGCGGACACTGGTCAAAGCGTCATAACAGTCGGCCAGCGACACGATCTGCGCATAAATAGGTATCTCTTTGCCGATCAGTCCGTCAGGATAACCGCTGCCGTCCCATTTCTCATGGTGCCAGCGGCAAATATTGTAATGATAGCGGTACTGCTCTTTATTCTGCTTCAGACTGTCGATACTTTCCAGAATCTCACAGCCGTACAGCGTATGCTCCTTCATAATTGCAAATTCTTCTGCCGTCAGCCGACCGGGTTTATTCAGGATATAGTCCGGGATCGCGATCTTGCCTATGTCATGCAGTGCCGCCGCCATCGAAATATCCTCGATGGTCTTATCGCTCATTTTATATTCGGCATTCTGCCGTCCCAGCTCCTTCAGCATGATCTTGGTCAGCTGACGGATACGCTGGACATGCTGTCCTGATTCGCAGTCGCGGAATTCAACGATCGTACTCAGGGTATCGATCATAGCCACGTTGAAATTACGCAGCTGTTCATTCTGCTTTTCGATTTTCGTCATCTGTTCCTGGACCAGCTTTTCCAGTTTATAACGATAACGGTACAATTCGATGATATTATTAACGCGCTGGCAAATATTATCTGGGTTGAACGGTTTTAAAACGACATCAACCACACCCAGACGAAAGCCTTTGGAAATAGCATCGTTGGACGATTCGGCCGTAATCAGAAAAATAGGCGTTTTCTCAGTCAGGCCTTTGCCGTTCATAATTTCCAGAGCTTCCAACCCGTCCATGATCGGCATCACGATATCCATCAGCACGATCGCTATTTCCTCGTGATACTGCTCCATCAGATCTACAGCCGTTTTACCGTTATCTGCTTCCAGTATTTCATAGTCACCGGCAAAAAGCTCACACAGGATCGCCCGGTTAAGCTCAACGTCATCGACTATCAGGATTTTATCTTTCTGCCTCTCCAAGCCTGTCTGCCTCCTTTTGCGGTTACTTATATCACAGATTGCAAGCAACTGTAAAATTCATAATCATCACAATTCTATATGTTCTATTATATTATTTTTTTGTATTTTACACAATAAAAACTTCTTTTTATAAATAAAAGATCACTATTCTTTCAATAATTGCTGCAGCTGCAGTACCTTCTGCCGCCAGTCATCGCTGTACGCTCCGCCGCCCTGAGCAAAATGCTGCGACCCGCCGCCCCTGCCGCCAAACAGCTCGCCTGCCTTTCTGCAAAGACTGCGGCAATCAGCCTGCGTCTGTTCCCCGCTTCCCAAAACGAAATTGATCCGCTCACCGGACCTGTACACGACCGCAGCTACAGTACGCCCGTCTGCCAGCAGTTTATTCAGCAGCAGTCTGGCATCGGCGGCGCTGCAATCCTCCTGTGCCGCCGCGACATATTTAGTGCCGCCCTCATCAACAGCAGCCTGCGCTAAAAGCTGCGGCGCTAAAAATTCATATAATTTGGCAGACTGTGCTTTTAACCGTTCATTCAGTTCCGTTACTTCTTCCTGCAGCTTCCTCAGTCCCTGCGGTACGCCCTCCGGCTTCATGGAAAGCAGGCGCCCGGCCTGCCAGACGTATTCATTTTTGCGGCGTGCGTCTTCCAGTGCCCAGCGCCCGCATAAAAACTCTACTCTGATCCCATCCTTATGTTTATCAAAACGATTGATCCGGATCAGACCGATCATACCTGTACGTAACGGATGCGTACCGCAGCAGGTACAAATATCCCCGTCTGCCACCGTCACGATCCTCAGCGTACCTGTCAGCTTTTCATTTTTCTTACGCATCACTAGCGCTGGCAGCTCCGTATGCGGCAAATAACTGACCGTGATCGGCTTATCCTCCCAGATCTGGCTGTTGGCATAATCCTCGGCCTGCGCCAGCTCAGCCGCTGTCAATTCTTTATCCAGGTCAATAGTCACCAAACGTTCGCCCATATGAAAACCAATATTATTAGCTCCGAACAGCTTCCAGACCGCATGCGAAAGAATATGCTCGCCGGCATGCTGCTGCATATGGTCCAGCCGGGCCTGCCAGTCCAGCACCGCTTCGACCTGCTCCCCAACCGGCAAAGGCCGCTCACAATAATGCACTACTTCGCTGCCGCGCTGCGCAGCATAAGTCATCTTCACGCCGCCCAGCGTTCCGCGGTCACTCAGCTGACCGCCGCCCTCCGGGAAAAATACCGTCCTGTCCAGAACCACGGCATACCCGCGTTTATCTTCTGCACAGCTCAGCACCGTTGCCAGGCAACTTTTCAGCATCGAATCCTGTTCATATAATTTTTCTGTCATCTTAAAAACCCCTCGTCAATAAAATTTATATTTTTATTATAACACTGCCGCCGGCAACGGTTAAGCAATATCAGCCGCAGTTTTCTTCAGCATTTAATTTATGTTATAATGTGAACAGTTAAGTGAGCACCGTTTAGTCACGAAGTGAATAAACGAAATTGCGAACTTAGCCAAAAGACGCGATTGTATAATGAGCGTCGTGGGTTTCCTTTTCCGACGAAGTCGGCAAATATATTTTCGAGCCTAGTGAGAACATATGCCCTTGCGGTATCGTTTGATTGCTTAATGAGGTTTTTTCGAATTTAGCAATCATACATGCCCTTGCGGTATAATGTGAACACAAAATCAAACTATCATAATACACTCAAAGGAGCAGGCAATGTATAAATATATCCTTTTCGACCTTGACGGCACCCTTACCGACTCGGCACCCGGCATCATCCGCTGCGTGCAGTATGCCCTGGAAAAATGCGGCAAAGGCACCTGCCCCGAACGCGAGCTGCTGCCATTTATCGGCCCGCCGCTGACAGAATCCTTCCAGAAAATCTGCGGCATGACTGCCGCAGAAGCAAATACGGCCCTTGAATATTACCGCGAGCGCTTCGCACGCGTCGGTATGTACGAAAACTCCGTCTACGACGGTATTCCCGAATTACTGCAAAACCTGCGGCAGGCAGGCAAGACCCTTGCCGTAGCCACCAGCAAGCCGCAGCTTTACGCAGAAAAAATCCTGGAACACTTTGGCCTCGCCGCTCACTTCTCAACAATAGCAGGCCCCGGGTTCAACGGCGAGCTGCCAACCAAAGCCGACGTGATCAGCGAAGTGCTGCAGCGGCTGCACCTTACCGCTGCTGATAAGAACGCCGCCGTTATGCTGGGCGACCGCGAGCACGACGCTATCGGCGCACAGCAAAATAAAATCGCCATCATCGGCGCAGGCTACGGCTACAGCTCCCCGGGCGAACTGAGTGCCGCCGGTGTCAGACAAATCGTTTCTACTCCACAGGATTTTGCAGACTTTTTATTATGATTTATTTTTAAAGCAGTTACATCGATCATGATGTGGCTGCTTTTTTATTTTCCTCTACGCCTTGAACTTTTAGCAGAACCATTGACATATAACGCTTCACACTGCATAGATAAAATTGATTTTTCAGACTATTATATATCATCAACTTATTGAGAACAGCTATGTTTTTTAATAAATTAATTTTAGCATAAATTATTACTTGTAATATAAAAAGTTAAATGTTATAATTCTATCTGATTTCAAAATTGAATACTTTATGATAATCAGGTGCATTATTGCCTAACAGAGAAATCGGTGCAATGCCGATGCGGTCCCGCCGCTGTAATGCCGAGCAAACCTCAAAACGTCACTGGGAAACTGGGAAGACGAGGTACGCGATGAAGCAGAGCCAGAAGAACTGCCTGATTATAGCCCATTACGATCCTGCGAAAGACAGGATGGAGCGTTATAAGAGCTTTTTACGCTTTTCTGTCTTTATGCGCAGAAAAGCGTTTTTTATTTTGCTTTTATTTTTCTGGCACGCGAAACCCGGTCAGCTCGGTCAGAAAAACTAAAGATATAAAAATTATTTGACGAGGTGTTTAAAAGATGGATGGGAAGAAAAAAATCTGGGCAACGGCCATCTTATGCGCTGTTGCCAGCGTTGGCTTTGTAGTACCAGCTGGCGCCGAAGAAACCATGACGCATGATTTGGACGAAGTCATCGTCGAAGCCGACAGAAATACTCTGCCGGGGGGATTTGTAGCCAACAACGACAGAGTTGGCATTTTGGGCAATATCAAAGCAATCGATGTTCCTTTTACACAAAAAAAATATACTGAAAAAACTATTATGACCTTTTATGACCCCAATCAGCCTTTAAACGGTACTTTGGCTAATACCCCTTCTATTCGTATCGGCAGTACTTCTCCCATGTATACAGATTTCAGTATGCGCGGCGTCAATATGAATGCTTCTCATTACTACATCAACGGTATTCCCAATATGTTCAACCAGACCCGCAGCATCCCGGCATATATCCTCAGCAGCGTCGATATAGTCTCCGGCCCTAACACCGTGCTTAACGGCGCTACCTTTTCCAACAACGGCACTAATGGCACCGATGCGCCGGCAGGACTGCTGAACGGTACAACCAAACGCGCTACTGCAGACCCTGTCACCCGCTATACACAGCGTTTTTCCGGACGCAGTACCTGGACCGAAGACCTTGATCTAGGACGCCGCTTTGGTAAAAACAATGAATGGGGCATCAGAGTCAACGCCCATAATGAAGACGGCGGCCTTTCCATAAAAGGTGCCGATGTACGTGATAAAAGCATTTATATCAACTTAGATCATCAGGCCGCTAAAAGTATGACTAATATTTTCGGCGGTTATTATGACTGGAAGGTAAATGGAGGCCAGCGCTGGCTCAGTGCCAGCGGTGTTACCAAAGGCAATCTGGCAGAAGCCCCGAACGGTAAAACAGACCTCAGTTTTGACGGTCAGACCAAATATAATCACGGCATGCTGTTTACCTTAAACCATATCCAAAAATTCAGCGATAAATGGAGCGGTTTCATCAACGGTGGCTACGGGCATTATTCCGAGCATAAAAACGATCCCAACAGTGGTTCACTGACTCTCGGTGACAACGGCAAGCTCTCCGGTAAATTCCGCGACTATGTCTCCGACAGTAAAAGCAGTTACTGGCAGGTCGGCGTTTCTAACAAGGCCGCCATCGGTAATGTAAAAAATGACTTGTCTTTTGCCGTTGATTATTTCATGTATAAAAGTAAAGCCGTCAATTCCGGCAGTGCTGCAGGTCAGGCCACTATCGGCGGGGATCTGTGGAATGGCGTTCATATTATCGGCACTCCAATCGCTGCTGCTGACATCGATTCTGTTGGCTACAGCAAAGAATATGCTTATGCAGCAACCCTAGCCGACCGTTTTGAATTTGGCAAAGCTTCGTTATATGCAGCACTGCAATACCGCGATACCGAAACTGAAAGTGCTTCCGGCGCCAAAGTCAGCAAAGATTCCCTTAATCCTACCTTTGCTATCGCTTATAAGCCTGTCGAAAATTTATCAGTATATGCCAGCTACGCCCAATCCTATACCAAACCGGTAGAGGTAAGTAAGTCTTACGATAATGCCGGTGAAATTTTTAAACCTATCAAAAACAAACAAACTGAGGTCGGCATCAAATACCGCGGCGGCGAAATTTTACACAGTTTGGCCTTCTTCGAATTAAATCAGGGCAGCTATATCAAAGAAGATAATCCCGGCGGTAAAATAGGAGAAATCTACACGCAAAACGGCGAAAATAAATTCAAAGGCGTCGAATACTCTCTGACCGGTAAAGCTGCTCCTAAATGGAATGTTATGGGAGGCCTGATGTACCTTGACGGTAAACGTGAAAAGCTTGCTAAAGGCAGTGAGCATCTCGAAGGCCGTTATGCTACCGGTACTCCTAAATGGAACGCCGTTTTGGCTACGGAATACGAAGCGGACCAGAATAATTCCGCTATTTTCCGTATGAACTACGTCGGCAAGTCCCACGTTAACGATAATGGCGTTATGGCCCCCGATTATATGACCTTCGATTTAGGTTATAAACATAAAACCAAAATCAATTCCACACCTGTTACTTTGACTGCTATGTGCTATAACGTTTTAGGCAAAGATTACTGGATCTCCCGCGGTACCTCCGTAGCTCTCGGCGCGCCGCGCACAATGATGCTGTCAGCGCAGTTCGATATTTAGCAGACAGCCACACTGCTTTTAGGAGTTAAGTCCAGATATACCATCAGCGTGCATAACTGGAAAATTTATTAATAAAATTATGAGGTGTTTACCAATGATAAATAAGCACAAGAAATTTTTAACAGCGGCTGTTTTCTGCGCCATTGCCAGCACTGGTTTTGTTCTGACGGCCAGTGCTGAAGAAACCATGACACACGACCTGGACGAAGTCGTTGTCGAAGCCGATAAAGACGCCCTGCCTGGCAGTTATGTAAAAACCAAAGGCAGTATCGGCATTTTAGGCGAAAAAAGCGTCCTGGACGTGCCTTTCAGCAATATGAACATCACTCAAAAAACCATTGAGACTTTCGGCGGCCCCAATCAGCCTTTACAAAGCATTTTAGCAAATAACCCGGCTGTGCGGATTCAAGGCACGACTTTGCACAATGATTTTTCTATCCGCGGCATCAAAGGCAACGGTACCAGTTCCTACCTAAACGGTATCCCCGGTCTAATGACTCAATTTGCCGCCCCTACCTTTATGATCGGCGACATTCAATTTATTTCCGGCCCTAACAGCGGCATTACCGGTATTCCCAGCACCTATGAAACCACGGCAGCCGGCGGTATAGTTAATTTTGTTTCCAAAAAAGCAACAGAGGCACCGCTTACACGTTACCGCCAAACTTTTTCAGGCAAAGGGTCTTTTGGTGAATACCTGGATGTCAGCCGTCGTTTCGGCAAAGACAAAGAATGGGGCGTACGTATCAATACGGAATTACTGAATGGCAATACCGCTATTGACAGCAATGATATGGAAGCCCAGGGTATTTTTGCCAACATCGACTACCGTGATAAAAAAAGCAACACCAATTTACTTGTTGGCTACCGGCATTTAAATATCGAAGGCGGCGCACGCTGGTTCTCATTAAAAGCAGCCGCGATCGGCAAAGAAATCACCAAAGTGCCAAGCGCTCCTGAAGCAAGCAAAAATTACGGTTTTGATGGATTGGCCAAAGAATCAGAAGGATACATCATTGCTTTAAATCATGAACAAAAAATGAATGCCGACTGGAAATGGTTTCTGAACGCCGGCATGAACAGCAACAAACTGCAAAGAAACATCATCGGCGCCAGCAGTAATTTTGTTATCATCAATGACAAAGGCGATGTCAGTAATAATTTAATGTCCACACAAACTGTTACCAAAAATTATTATGCCCAGCTCGGTATCAACGGCAATATTAAAACCGGCGCAGTAAATCACGATGTAACCTTAGCCCTGGACAAAGCCTGGCACAGTATCGAAGGCGCCAAAAACATGTATAACAATGGCAGTATGGGCAGTGTCAGCGGCAATATTTACAGCGGCCTGCAGGGCAACAATGTCTGGTATCCCTCAATAGAAACCGGTTTGAGCAGTAAAGATCAGTATTGGGGTATCTCTTTAGCTGACACCGTAAAATATAAAAAAGCCCAGCTTTTACTGGGCGTTCACAAGCATAATGCTTCGGTCGACAGCTATAATAAAATTACCGGACGAGTAACTCAAACCGTTGGCAGCGATGCTTTATGCCCCACTTATGGTTTTGTTTATCAGCCCGATGAGCATACTTCTTTGTATGCCAGTCATTCTGAAAATTTTGATAAGGGCACTATTGTTGCCAGCAAATATGCTAATGCCGGTGAAGTCTTGAATCCTGCCAAAACCAAACAAAATGAAATCGGCTTTAAATATGCCAATGCCGGCTTCCTTACCAGCTTAGGTATTTTTAACATCAAGCAAGCCAACAACATCGAAGTCTACAAAGGCAGCACGTATTTGCAGCAGGACGGCGAACAGGAATACCAGGGGATAGAATTGTCTGTGAATGGTAAACTCGCCGATAAGTGGAATTTCATGGGCGGTCTGATGTATTTGGATGCCACCCAAAACAAAACCCAAAACGGCACTAACGACGGTAAAACTGTCAATGGTGCGGCCAAATGGAATGCTGTGGCCGTACTGGAATATAATCCGGATGAAAAATTCAGTATTGTCGGACGGGCAATGTACACCGGTAAAGCCGATATTTATAATGAACAGCTTCAGACCCCTTCTTATATGACTTACGACTTGGGTGTCAATTATAAAACTGCTTTCAACAAAACTCCTGTTACCTTGACTGCAATGTGCTACAACCTTACTGATAAAAACTACTGGACTGCCTATGGTAATAATCTGATCTTATCCAGCCCGCGTACCCTGATGCTGTCCGCAACCTTCGACATTTAATTTTCACTTCCATTATCAAAGAGGGTATGTATGCCCTCTTTGATTTTGTAATAGCAGGAGGCAGTTACCGCTATGCTTAATTTCACCGATATCGACTTCAACGCAGTCTGGCAGGAAACCTTTGGCTGGAACGCTGCCGGCGATACCGACAATCGCAAATTCAATGACCAGGCAGAAAATGATTTTTGGGTCCGGCTGGCGCCGCGATATACACATGAATATAATCTCAATCACGATACCGGCCTGATTGCCGATAAACTGGCCGGCCTTCTGGGCAGGAATAAAACCATCTTGGAAATGGGCTGCGGCAGCGGTAATTTCACTTTGCTGATGGCACAATATTCTCAGCAGATCCTCGGTCTTGATTTTTCACCTGCCATGCTGGCTGTGCTTGAAGAGAGGCGGCTTGCCGAAGGTATCGGCAATATTCGCACGCAGGCAGGCAAATGGGAAGATTTTACAACTGACGCTGTATTCGACTACATCGTCAGTGTCAATTCACTCTACCGTATCCGCGACATAAAAAGCGCTTTATTGAAAATGCACGCTTACAGTACCCAGGGCTTTATCATCGTCAGAACTATCCAGCGGCCGTTCTTTTACAGCCTTTATCAGAAAAACGGCGTGTCCTGCCCTGAATGTCTTGATTATCAGCTGCTGCCGCTGCTTTTATGGCGGCTTGGTCTGCAGGCCAACGTAGAATTTCTAACTTACCCCAAAAAGAAGTATTTCCTCGACCTGGCTGATGTAAGTCAGGAAATGCAGGCTGATTTGACTGCGCAAATCTTTCATGAGCAGCAGGCAAAGCTTTTGCAGGCCTTTACCGCACAGGCAGCTTTTACAGACGGACGATATACGATCAGCCAGCCGCGCACTACTGTTATTATTTCTGTAAAAAAATAAATCTGGGATGAAAATATGAAACATTTTTATAAGCCCCTGTTACTGCTGCTTACGACAGCCGTGCTTTTGCTTGGCGGCTGCGGCGTGCAGCAAACTGCCTCAGAACAGGAAAAAAATATCACAGCTGAAAACAACGCCGTTGTTTTAGCTGCCGGCAGAAATTTGGCCCCAGGCGAAAAAGACGGTTACTATTGCAGCAAGATTTTAGGCGTTTGGGAACCACTGATCACCAAAGATGAAAACGGCCTGCCCAAACCCTGCCTGGCCACAGGCTGGGAGATGAAGGACGGCGGCAAAGAATGGATCTTCCATCTGCGCCAGGGCGTACAGTTCCACAACGGCAGCCCTTTTAATGCCGATGCCGTTATCAAAAACTTTGAGCGGATGAAATTAGGCGTCAAACGTTCCTCTTTTTATGGTCTGGATATCAAAACCTTTTATCCGTCGCTGATTCGTTACGAAAAAATCGACGATTACACCTTAAAATTCCTTTTTGCCGAGCCCAACGTCAACCAGCTGTATAAAATGATCGACTTCGGCAGCCCTGTCTATGCCCCGGAATGCTTTGCTCCCGACGGCAATTTTCAGGGCTTCGCTATAGGTACAGGGCCTTATAAGATCACTGAAAACGTACTGAACAAATATGTCCGCCTTACCCGCAGCGATACTTATTACTGCACTAAAGCAAAGGTGCCCGAGATAGTAGTCAGGAATATTCCCAATCCCGACGTCCGTTATGCGGCCTTAAAGGCCGGCGAAATTTTAGGAGTTCTGGACATCAACGCCATTCCGCCCTTTTTGGCTGAGGAAATCAAACAGGATGACCGTTTTGCAATATCGACCAATAAATCGACGATGATCCGCTTTTTGGCCCTGAACGGCAGCAGATTTCCTTTTAACGATGTACGTATGCGTCAGGCCGTCAGCCTGGCGATCGACAGAAAAGATCTGGTCCAGGCATTATATTTAAACTATGCCGAACCAACTGCCAATCTTTTGAACTACACCAGCCCTTATTATAAAGACTATCCGGTAGAATATGACCCCGAAAAGGCGCGAAAACTGGCCCGTGAAGTGTTAGGCGGACAACGCTGCGAAGTGGTCTACTGCATCAATGGCGGCGAACCGCTGCAGAAAGGCGAAGCAGAACTGATCTCATACTGGCTGCAAATCATTGGCCTCGATGTGACGATCCAATCGCTGGAATATGCCACCATGGCCCGGCAGATGCGCCGAGGCGACTATGACATTGCCCGCGTACAGCAGGGCTTGCCTAACGGCGACCCCTACAGTATTTTTTATACTTTTATGATGCCGGACGGCAGCCGCAATAAGATCAGCTGCCTGGCTTACCAAAATCATGAGGTCGCAGCTTTACTGCAGGAGGCCAAGCATTGCACAGATGAAAATAAACGCCGTGCCATTTATGATCGGTTGCAGCTTATTTCCATCGAAGACCAGCCTGTAGTACCGTTATTCAACGACCGCAGCATCGTTGCTTACAGCAAACGTTTAAAAAATTATGATGCGCTGGTTTACGGCGTTAATTTAGCAGAAATTGAGTTGATAGACTGATGATTAGTTATTGCTGTAAAAGAATCCTGACTGCTGTGCCCGTATTGCTGGGCATCAGCCTGCTGGCTTTTATACTGGGCGTCTTATCGCCCGGCGATCCGGCTGAATTTGTCCTGAACCAGGACGGATTATATGCCCCCAGCGAAGAACAGCTCGAAGCGATGCGCGAAGAACTTGGTTTGAATAAACCACTGTGGCTGCGCTACGGTCTGTGGCTGATGGGAGTTCTGCAGGGCGATCTTGGCAGCAGCTATATCACCGGCCGCGACATTGCCGCCGAGATCGCGCAGCGCCTGCCTGTGACGCTGGAGCTGGCTGTACTCGCGCTGCTGATGGCAGGTGTGGGCGGTATCTTTTTTGGCAGCATCTGTGCAGTTTACCGCGGCAGCTTTTTTGATAACTTCGTCAAAAACCTTACTAATATCATGCTCTCGATTCCCGGTTTCTGGCTGGCTTTGATCCTGATCCTTATTTTCAGCGAACAGCTGCGCTGGCTTCCCACCAGCGGTACGGGCAGCCTGAAATATTTCCTGCTGCCGGCTTTCGTTCTGGCTTTTGCCACCATGGCCACTGTCTGCCGCTTTATGCGCGGCGCACTGCTGACAGAATTTGGCCGTCAGTATTTTCTGGTCGCCAAAGTACGTGGAATCAATAAATTCAACCTGCTCACACGCTATGCCCTGCCTAATGCCATTATCCCCGTCATCGCTCTGCTGGGCAATTATTTTGCCAGCGTTCTGGGCGGTTCTGTAATAGCCGAAAGCATTTTTGCTATCCCCGGTATCAGCAGCATGGCACTGGAAGCCATCCGCTACCGTGACTATCCGGTGCTGCAGGCTTATGTTCTGGTCAGCGGCTGTACGCTGATCCTGGTGATGGTAACGGTCGATCTGCTGATCGCTTATCTCAATCCCAAGGTAAAGCTGGGTGAGCGGTCATGAAAAAATCAAACCTGCAATTTTACTGTGCGGCCAGTGTGCTGCTGCTCATTATCGGCGCCAGTATCCTGGCACCGCTCCTGGTTACACACAATCCCTTTGAACCCGATATGGCAAACCGTCTGCAGCCGCCCTCCTGGCAGCATTTTTTTGGTACTGACGCTCTGGGACGCGATATGTTCAGCCGCATTCTTTACGGTGGCCGTGCTTCGATCCTGCTTTCACTGGCTTCGGCAATTCTGTCGCTTGGTGTCGGCCTGGTAATCGGTCTCTTCTGCGGCTTTTACGGCGGCAAATTGGATATGCTGTGCACTGTCGCCAGCAACATTTTCCAAGGCATTCCGGGCAGCTGCTTTATGATCGCCATTGCCGGCATTTTCGGTCCCAGCATCAAAAGTCTGGTACTGGCGCTGGTCATTACCTCCTGGGCCGGGTTTTCCCGTATCGTGCGCGCTGAAGTCATGCAGCTTAAAGAAGAACCTTTCATCGAAGGTCTGCGCTGTCTGGGATGCAGTGACAGTCGGCTGCTGCTGCATCACATCATTCCTAATATTGTCAACAAGCTGCTTATTCTGTTCACTATCCGTGTGGGACGCGGTATTCTGTCCATTGCTGGACTCAGCTTCCTCGGCCTGGGCGTTCAGCCGCCGACTCCCGACTGGAGCGTGATGGTCAGCGATGCTGTTTTGTATTATCGCAGTTCACCGCATCTGATTTTGATACCCGGAGCCTGCATCTTTTTTCTGATCTACGCTATCAATAATCTGGGCGAATTTATGCGTGACAAACTGGATGTACGCTTTAATGAGGTGCGTAAATGGTAACTTTAAACTCTGCAGCACTTGATCTGGTGCTGCATCAGCTTTACGTGCACTTTCCTGTCCCCGGTGGACTGGTTCGGGCAGTTGACGGTGTTGACATCTGCTTCCGTCACCAACAAATCACTGCTATCATCGGAGAAAGCGGCTGCGGTAAATCCGTTTTGGGGCAGGCTATTTTAGGCATTCTTCCCGATTATGTCGCTCGCAGCGGCAATATTTTCTACCGCAGTACAGATATTCTGGCAGACAACACTTCCCTGCCCGGTTTTTACGGACAGCAAATCGCCCTGATACCCCAAAATCCCGGCGACTCACTCAACCCGCTGCGCACAATAGGCAGGCAATTCGACGATATCCTGCAGACTGCCGGACTCAATGATAAAACCAACCAGCGCAAGCAACAGCTGCTGACCTTTTTCGGATTACCGGATGCAGAGCGCGTACTCGCCGCTTATCCGCATGAGCTTTCGGGAGGTATGCTGCAGCGCGTATTATGCGCGATGAGTATTTGCTGCTCGCCCCTGTGGCTTCTGGCCGACGAACCTACCAAAGGACTGGACGAAACAGCCTGCGGCGTTGTTTATGAAAATCTGCAGAAAATAAAAACCAGCCAGTCACTGGGTATGCTCATCATCACCCACGACTTACAGCTGGCACGTTCTATCTGCGCCGACATCGCCGTTATGTATGCCGGCCAGATCGTCGAATACGGTCCCCAAGTCCTTACCGGCCCACGCCATCCATATACCCAGGCTTTCTTGGCAGCACTGCCGGAAAACGGCTTTCAGCCGCTGCCTGGCCTGCCGCCATTACCGCAGGATCATTTGCCCGGCTGTCGGTTTGCGCCGCGATGCCCCAGCTGTCAAAAACGCTGTCTGCAGGAAGTCCCGCCTGTCTATGACAGCGGCACCGCGAAAGTGAGGTGCTTCCTCTATGCTTGAAGCTGTCGAAGTTTCTAAAAAATATTGGGACCGCAGCAGCGGCAGGCAATACGATGTTTTACAAAGCTGCAGTCTGCAGATCGCTGCCGGAGAAGCAGTCGGTATGATGGGACCCAGCGGCTGCGGCAAAAGTACTCTGGCACGTGTATTGCTGCGGCTTCTGCCGACAGACAGCGGCCGTATCATCTTTCAGACGCAGGACGTGACTCAGCTGTCTCAGAAACAGCTGAAACCCTTTCGCCAGCAAGTACAGTTCATATCGCAGCGTCCTGAAAGCTTTTTTGATCCGCTGCTGAAATTAGGCGCCAGCCTGCGTGAACCGCTGCATATCTTTGATCTGCCTGACAGCAGCGAGATTATCGAAGCCGCACTGGCCACAGTCAAACTGTCACCTGCCCTGCTGGACCGTTATCCGCATCAGGTCAGCGGCGGCGAAGTACAGCGCCTGAGTATCGCCCGTGCGCTTTTGCTTAAACCGAAACTGCTTATCCTGGACGAGCCGACATCAATGCTGGATATCTCCGTCCAGGCACAGATCCTACAGCTTTTAAAAAATATTCGCCGGCAGGAACAGATGGCGTTCCTCTTTATCTCCCATGACAAAGCCGTAATCAATTATATGTGCGACCGCCAGCTATATATGCAGGAAGGCAGGATCACCTGACAAAAAAACACCCAACGCTATGCGTTGGGTGTTTTACTTTAATAAGAACATCAGTACCGCTTCTCCTGCCGTTACAGCCATTGTCCCAGTACTTCCTGCAGCCGTTCGATACTGACCGGCTTGCTCAGATGCTCGTTCATCCCGGCATTGAGCGCCATCTTGATATCTGAAGAAAATGCGTCAGCCGTCATTGCCACAATTGGTATCTGCCGCGCATCTTCACGCGCCAGCCTGCGAATCTCCCTGGTTGCTTCATAACCGTTCATAACAGGCATCCGCACATCCATCAATATCATTTCATAATGACCGGGCGCAGATGCATTAAACATTTCCACTGCCCGCCGGCCATTTTCAGCACCCTCGCAGACTAACCCCAGGCTTTGCAGAAACTCCAGAGCGATCTCCATATTCAGGTCATTATCTTCAACTATCAGTACCCGATGTCCCGAAAAATCGCTCCTGCCCGCAGGCTTTACTGCCGGCAGCGGTTTTACTGCATCATCGCCCAGCCAGCGCAGCGGCAGCGTTAAGGTAAACTTTGCGCCGCCTTCCGGCCTGTTGGCGGCTTCGATAGTGCCGGCCATCAAATTTGTCAGGTTCTTGCAGATTGCCAGCCCCAGTCCCGTCCCCTCGATTTTACTTGTACGGCTGTCTTCACCGCGTTCAAACATATCAAAAATTTTCGGCAGCAGTTCTTCCGACAGCCCCGGACCGTTATCGCTGACAGTAAAAACATACTGCGAACGCTGCGGGATCACTGCGGAAAGCTCCTGCAGCCCCAAAACGATTTCTCCACCTTCCGGAGTATATTTGACCGCATTACCTAAAACATTAAGCAAAATCTGCTTGAGATGCGTACTGTCAGTCATAACCTCCGCATGTTTCAGCTCTTCAAGCTCCAGCCGCAGATTTTGCATTTTTTTACCGGCCATCGGGCGGATGATATTTAGTACATCCTCCAGCAGCTGCGGCAGGCTCAGCTCATCATCTGTTAAAATAACTTTACCGCTTTCGATCTTCGACATACTTAAAATACTGTTGATCAGCTCCAGCAAATGGGCGGAGCTGCTGCCAATTTTATTAAGACAGTCCAGCGTTTTGACTTTATTCTCAATATTCTGCCTGGCGATAGTCGTCATTCCGATGATCGCATTCATAGGCGTACGGATATCATGGCTCATCTGCGACAAAAAAGCGCTTTTCGCCTCATTAGCAGTATGCGCCGCCACCAAAGCTTCCTTCAATTCCTGCTGCTGTTCCATCTCACGGCGGCGCTCATCATCAATAAAACGCGCCACCAGGACCGCCTGTTGTTTTTTCGAACCGCTGTAATCCGGCAGATATGAAACCATCAGACTGATCCATTTATAGACCCCGCCGTTTTTGCGACGCAGCTCCATTTCCAGCTTATCACCGGTTTTAGTCAAAACCCGGCGCATCTCCCGTAAATTAAAACGCTGCCTGAATTTATGCCAGTCCTCGCGCGGTACTACATCTCTGGTATAGGCCAGAAATTCCTCACACGTGCCGTTATACGGATAGTCCACGCATTTTTGCCCGGTCAGCTCAACAAAATGATAAGTACCTGCGTCCAGATCAAAATGCACTACGGCATAATAAATATCGCCCAGCACGTGATTGATCTCATAATTAAGGCTTTCGACCAACTGCTTTTCCTGCTGCATCCGTTTCCAGGCGTCGATATCGCGCATCGTACCCACAACGCGTACCGGCAGTCCCTGTTCATAAACAGTCGTTGCCTGCACTAAATACCACTTGTTATCTATCTGTTCGTCAATATAACGGCGCATCCTGATTTCCAGGGCTTCTTCACTGCGTTCACCGCGCAACAGGCCCAGCCAAGCCTCCCGATCCGATGGATCGACAAGATTTTCTTTTATGACCACGGAAAGATAATCCGGGATATAACTGCGCCGTGTTTTTTCCTGAGAATTTTCAGAAGCTATATTGCTCCAGGAATGCATCACCTGTAATCTGATATCATATTCAAACAGCAGATCTATACTGGATTCCATCGCGACCCGGTAACGTTCTTTTTCCTCGTACAGCTGCCGTTCCATATCCCGGCGCTGGGTAACGTCGCGCATAAAACAGCCGCAGTAGCCGTACATCGGCTGATAGCAGTCGATCGACAGATATTTTTTTAAATTTTCGTTATAATCCTCGATATTTTGGGTCAGACCTTCCAACGCTGTTTTCGTATAGATATTCAGCCATTTGGCGCCGTTATCGCCCCAAATATCGCTGAAAGACATTCCCAAAAGATAATTTTTACCGTCGATACCCAAAAAAGAGGCACAGGCGCTGTTGGCATAAACAAAGATAAAATCCTGAGGCAGTCCGCTTGCATCGGCCTCTACCCTCAATACATATACTGGCAGCGGCAGCTTATCAAACTGCATCATCATACCACGCTGCATCGCGGCAAAATCTTTGTTGAATTGTTCTAATAAAAGCTTCTTTTCCAAGCTTTCTCACCCTTCCGCGGCCAAAGCCAAGGTTATCTTACAGCATGCCCGTACAAAAACCTGTCGACAATCAGATCCGCCAGTTCAGCATCGGTAAATTCAGGCTGACCCACATAGTGCAGCACCGACATCGTTACCCCGCCGAATAAATGGTGAGCCGTGATCGTAGGCTGCCCCTGCTTCATAAAGCCAGTCTCCATACCTTCGCTGATGATCGTCACCAGACATAAGACCTGCTCCCTGATCAGATTGCGGTACCGCAGGATACGGTTATATTCATCTTCAGACAGAGTATCACCGTACAAAGAACTCATTTCCCAGGAACCATCGTTTAAAAATACCGGATGAAAGCCGCGCTGATTGCCGCTCACCTCATACCATAAAATCCGATACAGATCCTTATTATCCCGCAGAAACGGCAGCAGCGCCAGCATATAGCTTCTGATTTTTTCGCTGGTGCTTTTACCTGAAGCAACCACTTCCTGCAGGCATTGCAGGAAAGGCTCTATCTTACTGGCGACAAGCGTATAAAATAAGTTATCCTTATTGCCGAAATATTTATAGACCGTGCCCTTACCTGTATCCGCAAGCGCAATGATCTCGTCTAAAGTCGCCTGCACATAGCCGCGGCGGCTGAAAACTTCCTCTGCTGCCAGCAATATTCTCTGATCTTTAGGTAAGGTTTTGTCTATTTCGCGCATAAATCAAACTTCCTTTCAATAAATATTTCTATTTCTCCATTATTATATATTATTATAAGTTTTTTAGACAAACTTTACAAATTTATCTTTCCAAACTTCACTTTGTTTCATCAAAAAATTTTGCTATTTTATTTTTTCACAATTTTAGGGCTTTATATCGCCGATGCTTTCCTATATAATAGAGTTGAAATCACAGAAAACTATTATTTATTTTTTCTAATTATTTTTGTTCCGCTTAAGGCGGATAGTTTTTGAGAAAGAAGGAGGTCGCGATTATGAGTCTGAAGGTCCATACAAATCGCTGCAAAGGCTGCGGGATCTGCGTAGCATTTTGCCCCAAACAGGTTTTGGCAATCAGCGAGATCGAAAAAGTAGAGGTGGTCGCCGAGGATAAATGTATCCAATGCGGCCAGTGCGAAACACGCTGCCCTGACTTTGCGATTTTTGTAGAAAAGTAAAACGGAGGAGTTGAAATCATGTCCAAAATCCTTTTGTTACAAGGCAACCAGGCAGTGGTCGAAGGCGCCATCGCTGCCGGTGTAAAATTTTTCGGCGGCTACCCTATCACACCCTCTACCGAAGTTGCTGAATCTTTGGCTGAACGCCTGCCTCTCGTCGGCGGTAAATTCATCCAGATGGAAGACGAGATCGCTTCCATGGGCGCTATTATAGGCGCAGCGCTGACCGGCAAAAAAGTTATGACCGCGACCAGCGGGCCCGGCTTTTCTTTAAAACAGGAGCTGATCGGTTATGCCTGCATGGCCGAGATCCCTTTGGTCATCGTCAACGTGCAGCGCGTAGGCCCGTCTACCGGCCAGCCTACCTCTCCTTCCCAGGGCGACCTGATGCAGGCCCGCTGGGGCACGCACGGCGATCACTGGCTCATTGCCCTGACCCCGGCCAGCGTGCCTGAATGCTTTGAACTGACGCTGCGCGCTTACGCTCTCAGCGAAAAATACCGTGTTCCCGTTGTACTGCTGATGGACGAAGTTATCGGCCATATGCGCGAGAAGATCGAACTGCCGGACGATTACAGCGAGATCCCGCAGGCAGAACGTAAACAGCCTGAATGCAGCCCCGAAGAATTTAAAGCCTACGCTACCGACGACAGCCTTGTACCCGCCATGCCCGCTTTCGGCAGCGGCTAACGCTGGCACGCCACCGCCCTGGTACACTAGTTCTTTGA
>OBWM01000228.1_pt1 | contig 46098 bp, 67 predicted proteins | sample 1538041 | NCBI WGS metagenome assembly OBWM01 (sample SAMEA2580049, study PRJEB22360) | human gut metagenome | biome: human gut; feature: human-associated habitat; material: faeces | place: Denmark | collected 2008/2010
TGGCTGCTACCGGGCGTTTGGTAGCGGTCTTTTTTTATTTCATTTAGCCTCGGGGAAAGATAAGATCCTTATAGAATTATCTTGTCCGTCCCCTTTCTTCGGGGACACTGGGTAATAATGTGATGCTCCTTGATTCCTAAAACATAACCAATCACTTGATTTAGCTCACCAGGCGAAAAATCTTTCATGTTGCATTCGATAAGCTTGATTGTTCTGGATAACAAAGTATCACGCTCCTAAACTGCATTTTTATTTTTTGATGTTTCTGCAGTTAGCAGTCCATCAATAAAGCCAATAACAATATATCTATCATTATCTTCAATTTTGCGGAACTTATCTATAAGAACTTTTTCCTGATCAGATAATGCATAGTTATCTTCCTGATCGATATAAATAGTACTACAACGTTCCTTATCTACATCGAACCCCATGAGCCATGCTTCGTTGACATCTAATATTTTGGCTAATCGATAAGTATTATCTTGCTTGGGTTTGTACTTTCCGCTTAAGTAACTGCTTAAAGATCCTTTATTAATTCCTGTACGTTCTACTATATCAGCTTGTTTAAGATTAGAACTTTTTATTGCTTCTAACAATCTATCTTTAAACTCTGCCATATCTTCAACTCCTTCCCCAAGTACAATAATAACATTTGAGTTAAGAAAATGCAACAAATTTTGTTTGGAAAACTATTGACAAGCTTTTAGGAGTTCGTTATAATGAGTTTAGAAACCTAAACGAAAGGCGGTGATAAAATGGTTTATGATTATTCGCTTTTGGAAGAAAAAATAAAAAAAAATTTTTATTCAAAAGAGAGATTTGCTGAGAAGCTAGGCATGTCGAGGACTTCGCTATACAGTAAGCTTACTGGTAGAACACAGTTTAAACATACAGAAATAACAAAAGCAATGAAACTTTTGAGACTAAGCGAATCGCAAATATCTCGCTATTTTTTTACCATAAAAGTTTAGAAAAGTAAATAAAAAGGAGCGCTGTTAAATGATTGTAGAATGTCCACACGTTGGAATAAGAGAGCTGTCTGAAGCGTGGGGTGTTAGTGCTAGGACAGCAAAAGAATGGCTTGCTAGTGCAGGTATTAAAACAGTAGTACGTGGTCGGTATCGTATATCAGATGTTACGAGATATGCCGATCAGTACGGTAAGCCGAAACTTTCTAATCGAGAGCGATTAGAGGTAATGCAGCTACAAAAAGCTTTAGATAACGCTAACGCTGAAATAGCAGAACTGCAAGAATGTCTGTTGAAAGTGTCCGGAGTAACAGCTGACGCTGTTCAAAAGATAGTTAGGCAGATGAAAAAAGAAACTGAAATAGTAGAAATGAGGCAGAGCAGATGAAAGCATTAATAAAAGTAGCAGGAACAGCAGTAGTGATGAAAGAGAGTATTAAGGAGCAACCTTGTGTATGGTCTTTAACTGCTTTGGCTATAGCAACAGTAGTTAAGCTGATATATGACATAGGCTACGCTATGGGGCAGGTGGCAGGCTTATGATTAGAGATTTTACCGTAGCAACTACTGCAATATTTGTCGGAACATACGTAGCTATTATGGCTGCTGTAGTGACAGTAGGGGTGTTGAGATGATAGGCAAAAGAAAAAGAGCTACCGAAGTTGCAGCTTCGATAGCTCAGGTGGACTGTAAATTTTACGAAGTTTAGCGTCCACCTTCATTTTAGCATAGCGAAGGTGACTTGTAAATGGATAATTTATTGCAGGAAAAGATTGAACGCCTAAACAGGGCAGTAGCAATCGTTGACAAGATGAAATTAAAGGTGCCGGTGAGACTATCGCCAGTACCGGTCGTTGTATGTGTACATTGTGGATGTAGAGTGCCAATAGAGGATACACGCTGTAGATGCGGCGGTCAAACTTTTAGAGAGTTTTAGGAGGACATAGAAATGAATGAGAAAGAAAAGTTAGCGGCCTTTCGTGCACTTCAGCAGGCATACGGTGAGCCTAAAGTAACCGCAAAGCAGGCTGTTAAATTGCTTAGACGTGCAGAACGGTGCAAAGGGGGTATAGGCAATGAAAGAAATAAGACTTCTTGTTGCAGATGAAGTTGAATGTCGGGTCGCCACGGTAAAAAAAGATAACAGCGGGTGTTCGTTGTTGTTGTATAAGGACGCTAGGGTCGATATGCGCATTCTTGACGAGACGTTCGGACCGATGAATTGGCAGCGGCATCACGGACGGGATAACGCAAATTGTATCATCTCGGTGTGGGATGATGATAAAAAGCAGTGGATCGAAAAAGAGGATACTGGCACGGAGAGCAACACAGAAGCCGCCAAGGGACTGGCGAGTGATAGTTTTAAACGTGCCGGGTTTAACTGGGGCATTGGACGTGAGCTATACGATGCTCCGTTTATATGGGTGAATCTATCGGAGCAGGATTTATCTACCAATGGGAAAATCACTGCAAAGTTTTTTGTGAAAGACATAGAGTACGATCGGACTAAAAGTGAGTTTGTGAAGCTAAAAATCGTGGACAGTAAGGGTGTTGTACGGTTTGAGCTGGGTAAAAAAGTTGATGCGCCTGTAGCGGAACATAAAGCAACATCACCTACGCCAATAGAACAAACACAGCCTGCGTTTCCTGACGAAAATACTGGACCACAATTTTTGATGTGTCAAGAATGTACAGTTGAAATCAGTCAAAGAGTTCACGATTACAGCGTGCAGAAATTTGGCAGGCCTCTTTGTATGAACTGTCAAAAGGCAGTAGCAAAATGAAGTTGGAAGGTTTAGGGATTCATCAGTTAAATAAATTTTGAAAAGAGGAATTAAAAATGGAACAAGTATATGGGAAAAAAGTTGAAAGTTATCATGACAGTACTGATAATTATATCGCTGAAAATGAAGTCACTGTAACAATTACATTAAGCGAATATCGAAAATTGGTGCAGGAAGTGGCTACAAAAAAACATGATATCGACAGGGCGAACTCGGAAACGTACGAGGCAAAGCGCCAGCTGGAAAAATTTAAAAATCAATATTTCGAGGAATTAAAAAAAGAATATGGCGAAAATGCCGAAGATGAAGATTAACGCAAAGTAAGTGGGCGCAAAATGAAGCTAACAGTTAAAGGTTTACAGCCGTTAAAAGGGATGGGATACATAAATTTAGTAGTACCTGTCCCTTTATCAGAGGAAGAAGAAATCAATAAAATCGATCCTGAAAAGCAGTATGTTGTAGAGGTCAAGCAATGGCGAAAAGGGCGTTCTAACGACGCTAATAAATACGCTTGGGTATTATGTCAAAAGATAGCAGAAAAGCTGTCAGAAGAGAGCTTTCACAGCAAGGAAGATGTTTACAGGAAAGCGATCAGGGAATGTGGTTACGGCAGAATATGGCCAGTGCCAACTGACGCTGTAAACAGAACTATTGAAATTTGGCAAAGTAATGGTGTTGGATGGATAGCTGAATTAGTTAGTGAATGTCAGAACATTAAAGGCTATAGCAATGTAAGGGTATATTACGGTAGCAGTGCTTATGACACGAAAGAGATGAGCCGTTTTATAGATTGTTTGGTATCGACGGCAAAAGAGATTGGCGTAGAAACTAGGCCGCAGGAAGAATTAGATGAGCTGATCAAGGAGTGGAGCGTTAAAGATGATTCCAAAAATAAAGAGGATAAGACTTAAAGGTAAAGCGCTTAAAAAACTCTGCGAGGAAGTATATCGGCGTGATGATTGTTTGTGTATAAACTGCAATAGCTTTGTTGAGCCTGGAGTTAAGCCACACCATGAGCCGCTAAAGTCACAAGGCGGACAGGATAGATTGGAAGATATGGCAATGCTTTGTAATAAATGCCATTACCTGCGCCACAATGCCGCCGAGGGCGTTGTAATTGGGCAAAAGGTAAAAGCGTATTTATCTACAAAATATGACCATCAGGAGTAAAGTGCTATGAATACTGGGTTTATTGCTTTACATCGAAAATTGTTAGATAGTCCGATTTGGCAGGTTACGACAGTTGAGCAAAAGGTAATTTTAATCACTCTGCTTTTAATGGCAAATCACAGTGAAAAAAAGTGGTATTGGCAGGGAGAAGAATTTATTTGCCAACCGGGACAATTTATAACAAGCTTGCCTAATATCGTAAAAGCTTGCGGAAATGGACTAACAGTCCAAAATGTAAGGACTGCGTTAAAAAAGTTTGAAAATATGAATTTTTTAACAGACCAATCAACAAAGACTGGAAGGCTGATAACTATAGTAAACTGGCAGGTTTATCAAGGAAAAAGGGAAGTCGATAACAGACAACCTAACAGTCAGCTAACAGACGGTCAACAGACACCTAACAGACAACCTAACAGTCAGCTAACATCTAACAATAATGATAATAATATAACAATGATAAACAATGATAATAATAATAACGCGCGCGCACGCGAGCAAACCAAAAATAGATTAGAGGTTAACGAAAAAGAAAAAGGTTTTGAATTATTTTGGGAATTATATCCGTCGAAAAGGAAAAAGCCTGTTGCAAGAATAGCATGGATGAATATGCGTGTACACTCTGAAGAACAGTATGCATTGATTAATGCTGCTGTTGAGCGATATAAAAAAACTGACCAGTGGCAGGAAAATAACGGTCGTTACATACCTGATCCTGATACTTTTTTGCAGGATGAACGTTGGACGGATGAAATCAAATTGTCTGAAGCAGTGCAAGCTGCTGACAGGGAAGCACAAGAGAAAGACGAATGGATTGCAAAAAATAAGGAGCGCTGGGCAGCGATACCTCCAGAGAAAAGAAAATACAGACTGGCTTGTTTTATGGGGCTGGACTGGGAGGAAGTGAGGGATATGCCGTATGTTGGAACTTAGAGAGATAACGGCAGCTTATGAAGTGTGGCAGGCGGCGGGATTAAATCCAAACTGGGGAAGCGAAGATGCAAAAAAAACTATCGAAAGGCAAACCCTGGAGCGTTATAAATACACAGACATTGAGATGTGGGGCGATACTGTTGATTATATCGCTGATAATAATAAATATTGGCCGACATGGGCAGACATTAATAACACGTTATCAATCCTACGGCAGAATAAAATCGGCGCAGAGAAGAAAGCTATTGAGCGTAATTCTATGGCGGCAAATGAGTTTGTGAAGAAGCTATTTGCTGATCTTGCTTCCGGTAAAACATTTGGCGAACTACGGCAGCCAGTGAGCGATAAAGTTAGAGCTGCAGCAAAGAGGATTTTTCCTGATGCCGATGATAGCTTTATAAAGCGTAATTACAACGATATCAGCTTTATCGCCGACGTCGAACGAAAATGTGCTGAATGTATTAACACTGTTGATTGCCCATACAGCGGACATCAACCGTTTTTGAGAGTAGACAAAGAAAGCGGATTTACTTATGTGGTTGCTGATCGTGAGCGGTGTTATAAATATCATCCGTTAGTGCCTGATGTAGTACCAAAACGGTCAACCCGTCGTCAAGGTGAATTAGCTAAAGTTTAAAGGAGCGGTAACTATGAAAATAAGTGCAAAAAAATTACAGGAGATTATAAAAAGTCACGGTAGATGGTTGCGAAACGAAGAAGGAGGGGAACGTGCAAACCTCAGCGGTGCAGACCTCAGCAGTGCAGACCTCAGCAGTGCAGACCTCAGCGGTGCATACCTCAGCGGTGCAGACCTCAGCAGTGCAAACCTCCGCGGTGCATACCTCAGCAGTGCAGACCTCAGCGGTGCAGACCTCAGCAGTGCAAACCTCAGCGGTGCAGACCTAGACAAAACATATTATCAAGTTGTTAGAATTGGCAGTCGCCGAGGAACAACTACTTATTGCGTAGATGACGACAATGTCCTGTGCGGATGCTGGAATAACTACAAAGGTGGTACGCTAGAAGAATTTAAAACTCTTGTAGAGAGTGTATACGGACGTGAAGGTAATAATCCTAACGAGCAATATTACGATGAGTATATGGCGGCAATCACATTCTTTGCGGCAATGAAGGAGATGAAATAATGAAAATTAAAGCAACAACACCATGTTATAAATTCAGGGACGCAACACCGGAAGAGCAGATTGCAAAAATCAAAGAAGAACTGGCTGAGGTAGAAGCTGCTTACACAGAGTTTAAAAAAGTGTTGGCAGAAGATAAGCTGCTGGCGTTGATGATGGAGATTATCGACGTTAAGGCTTGCTGTAACACGTTTGTTTACCAGCTGCGGAAGAATCATGCTTTGGCTTTTTTGGCTTATGCCAAAGCTAAGCGAGAAGTCATAAATAAAAATCTTGCAAGAGGGTACTACTTTACACCAGAAGATATTGACAATCTGAACACTAATAAGTCAGAACCGTTTTGAGGTGAGATTATGAATTGCGATATATGCCATAAGGATACAACAGCGGGTAGTCATGTAACCAGAGGCCGATATTTTGAGGTGCATATTTGCCCGAGCTGCTTGATGTGGTCCGATGATACACGGGCCGTGAAGGCACGGGAGACAATTCAAAACTTCAAGAATTTGAGATTTTTGGAAGATATTAGTATAAGTCATGAAGGGACTGAAGCACAATGACTAAGCGTGAAACAGTATACACATTATTATTTATCTTTGCTGCAGGTTTCCTATGGCAGCTCGGTTGTGCTTTAGCTGAGGTTTTTGTAGAGTGGCAGATCTGGCGATAAGTTAAAACGGCCGCGCATACTAACTATATACAAGCATAAAGGGAAGTATACCCCTGCGGAGGTGATTAGCCCGTAGGGGGCGGCCTTTTAAATATAAGGAGTTGGAAATATGACGAGAACAAGAATACTTGACGCTTGTTGTGGCAGTAGAATGTTTTGGTATGATCGAGATAATAAATACACAGTTTATCAGGATAACAGAGAATTGGATACGACGCTATGTGATGGGCGGAAACTGGAAATTACTCCTGGACTTTTTGGCGATTTTAGAAAAATGATATATGCAGACAATTACTTTGATTTAGTGGTTTTTGATCCGCCCCACTTGGTTAGAGCTGGTAAAACGTCGTGGCTGGCGCAGAAATATGGGGTGTTGGATGGAAACTGGAAAGCTGATATTAAAGCAGGATTTGCAGAGTGTTTTAGAGTGCTGCGGCCATTTGGAACGTTGGTTTTTAAGTGGAATACAGAGCAGATACCATTTAGCGAGGTTATAAAACTTGCACCGGAACAGCCGCTATTTGGGGATAAAAGAGTTAATACTCGTTGGGTTGTGTTTTGCAAAGGTGCTAGAGCCAGTGACAGAGTTACTGATTAATATAAGTTTGGAGTGGTAAACTATGAAACCAATAAATATAAAAAATATGATGGCGTTAATCGAAAAAGAACCGGATGATCAATATATACCGGTATTAAAGCCAGTACTTATGCAGGCTTTAACGGAAATCAAACAACTGCGCCGAAAAAACAGCCAGCTCGGCGGGAAAGTGGCTCGGTATCGGAGAGAAAAGGAAGAACTTGAAGATGCCTTGGCGATGTACCAATGACGACGTGGAATGAACTGCCGGCACACCTTGTAAGTAAAATACGTTCGGACAGCGTAACGGCGCCGGCGAATTTACCCGGGGCTGTACCTGTGCTGAAATATGGTAATGCAATAACTGAGGTTGACGGGATTCGCTTTGATAGCAGGAAAGAAGCAAAATATTATGAGGACCTACTTTGGCAGCAGCGTACCGGTGCAGTAAAAAGCATTGAATTACAGCCTGAATTCGTTTTACAGCCCGGCTACGAGGTCGCAGGCAAAAAGATAAGGCCGATTATTTACAAGGCTGATTTCAAAGTTACGGAAGCCAGCGGCCACGTTTATTATGTTGACACCAAGGGCATGAGGACACAGGTGTATATGATCAAAAAGAAAATGCTGCTTTATAAGTACCCAGACATTGATTTCAGGGAAGAATAGGAGATGATACTGATTGACTGAAGCTGAACTGCAAAAGCGTATTGCCTATCAATTTGGTTTGATCAATGGCAACATAGTCTTGCCTAATATACTGTTGACCGTTGGTAGGGTTGGTCACTATGAAGCAGATTTGCTTTATATAACGCCTAAAAGATATTGCACAGAAGTAGAAATTAAAATCAGTATGGCCGATTTTAAGGCCGATTTTAAAAAGAAAATCTACCACAATAGCGACATAGTAAGAAATTTTTACTACGCTTTCCCGCATGAGCTGTACCAAGAAAACAGCACAGAGATTAACCAAATATTATTGGATTCTGATGCTGGAATAATGGCTGTCAGGGATTTTCAAGGGAGATGTGCAAGAATACTGCGCGACCCAAAAACCAGGCAGAATATAAAGCCGATAACAGAACAAAAACTATACGAACTGCTGCGGATAGGATGTATGAAGTGGTATACGGCAAATAGAATGTAAAGGCGGTGGAGTAGATGAAAGAATACAAAGCTCGTCAAATCAAAAGGGCGTTCAAAATTTATAAAAAACATGGTTATGATTATGCTTATCGATGGAATGTATATTGCCGAACGGAAGAATACAGATCAAAACGTGGAGCGAAAGTGAAGTGGCTGTCTCAACTAATGGAGCAACTTTAACGTCAACAAGGGAGAAATAAATTATGAAAAAGGCTGAAATCAAGTACGTAGGCTGGTGCCATGAGTGCAAATGCATGGGAAGTTTTATTTGTGGTAACTGTAAGCCTAATGAGAAATACAGTTTTGCTAGACCTTCTGAATTTATGCCTAAGGACAAAAAACGTTGGGTAAGAATGGAGGAATAAAAAATGAAATACTTAGACTATTGTTATTTATGCATTAATAACAGAAAGGACAGTGAGTTGAGCGAAAACCCAGAATGTAGTAACTGTATTCAGCTTACTGTTATGTCTATGCCAACTAAGTTTAAATCGCGTAGGATTACTTGGTCTGACAGAACGGAGCTAGAAAAATATGATAGCAATTAAAGAAATGGATATGCCTGAGAATTGCTTAAAGTGTCCTTTTATAGATGAAAGTGGGCAGTATTGTCAAGTTGATGGCAAAGCATTAGTGCCTAATATTCTTTGTATAGATATCGAGGGCGTACGAGAGAATTTTAAGGTTTTAGAAAGCTGTAGGCATACAGATTGCCCATTAATTGAGATAAAGGAGTGTAAAGAACAATGAAAAAACATGAACTTTGCGGCATTTATTTCAGAGTAGAGAGGGATTATAGGCATGAAGATATCTGCTTTACCGACATGACGGAAGAAGAACAGAAAGAAATACTTGATATTTTATCGTTTGAAGCTACTCAAAAACTGTGCCTGCGGTTAGCGCAAGTTGTCAGAAATTTAGGCGATATGTTTGATATTAGTGCTGAGAAAGGTGAAGAAAAATGACTAAATTAAAACCTTGTCCGTTCTGCGGTAGCAAAGCTAAGATGGAAAGAACGCCAATTAATCCTTATTATTATGTGATCTGTACAAATCTAGAATGTGACGCAACTGTTGGGAGATTTCAGCCAACAGAAGAAGAAGCTGCAGCAGCATGGAACAGACGGGACGGTGAATAAAAATGGAAGAAGAACAATGCCCTTGTGATGATTGTGACGCTACCTGTGATTGCTGGGACAGTGAATACTGCTGTACATATTGTCGTTGGCAGTATGGAGACATTGAACCTGACTGTGAGAATTGTGACCCGATGGATATTTGAGAGGACGGTGAATAGATTATGCGATTAATAAATAAGGACGCTTTAAGCATGGAACTAGCGAATGAAGTGTTAGACGCTTATGCAAAGGCTGATTTTCGTTTTGCTCATGCGTTAAACGTTTTTCAAGGTTTAATAAACAAAGCCCCTACAGTAGAAGAACGAAAGCATGGGCATTGGATTAATCCAAAAGCATGGCATGTGGAGTGTTCCGAATGTCATCATGTTTTAGAATCTATTTGTGAGGTAAAAAATTACTGCCCTAATTGCGGGGCTATTATGGACGGTGAAACCGAATGAACATACTAAAGTTAGGATGATTAAGGAGTAAAGACATGAATTATCCTGATCTAATTAGGCGATGGAAGAGTTATTTTAGAAAGAAGAGCTAGAAGGAGACTGATATGCTAATAGAACTGTTACGAAAGCATACAGAGTGGTATTTTTTGAATAGGAAATATATTCAGAAAGCTGTTGATGATGAAAGAGAGCAGCGTACTGCAAAGAAAGGGCATACTGGGGGTGGAGGTCATGCTTTTATCAGTAATCCAACAGAAACATCTGCACTAAAGAATATTGAACCAATCAAGATGATTTCGTGGGGACAAGGTCCTTATCAAACTATAGTAATAAATCCTGAAGCATGGCTTGAAGTAATAGCTGAGACGTATAAGGTTCATGAGAAACAAGCAGCAGGAGATGCTATGTTCCAGCGTTATGAATATAATAAGTCGCCAGGAGTAATTGCTGGACTAAAAGGTATGAATAGAGATACTTACTACGAGCTTCGCGAAGAGTTTTTAAACGATGCTGTCGTTTTAGCACTCGAAAAAAAATTATTGAGAATTAAAAATGTATCCGACAAATTACCTGTTCTGATGAGTTAAAATAGTATTATAAGTAAGTAGGCTTACAACAAGCTTGGTGAAACGTTCAAGCTTAGCGCTTGGACATTACCCGTGTAGCTCAGATGGCAAGAGCGATTGACTTTTAATCATTTGTCGCAGGTTCGAGTCCTGCCACGGGTAGTTTGGCATAGATGGGGAACACCTATCCACGCTTAAAGGTGCGTGTGTTGGACAGGTAATCTTCCAACTGTCGCCCTGTTGTTGTAGTCAGACAGCAGGGCTTTATTTAATAATTGATTAATCTACATATAGCGGTAGAGAGGGGATAAACAGAGATGAAATACAAAAAGAAACCAGTTGTGATAGAAGCGTTTCAGTTTGATGGCGATTTGAAAGGGAGCGACGGTAAATATTATGTACCGGAGTGGGCGGTAAAAGCATTTAAAAATGGGAAACTGTACTTTGGGCCCTTAACTCTAGACGGAGCGCCGATTGAATTGTTTGTCAAAACCCTTGAAGGCATAATGCACGTCCCTGTTGGAAACTATGTTATACAAGGTTTACGCGGGGAGCTTTACTCTTGCCGCGAAGATATTTTTACAGAAACCTACGAAAAAGCATAAAGTGTATAAATAAAAGTCAGGGTAAAATGCGATAAAACACGCTAAAGTATATCATAAATTAGCATACAGGCTAAAATAATGGCGAAATTAAAGCCAGAAACATAAAACAATCAAGCACTTACTAACGTAGGTGCTTTTTATTTGCAAGGGTGGTGAGGAGATGACAAAAGAAAGAACATTAACAGAGAAAGAAGAAAGATTTTGTCTTTCTTTTGCCAAAACAGCGAATGCAACTGCAGCAGCTATAGAAGCTGGATATAGCAAGAATTCTGCAGGAGTAACAGCGTCAAGAAAGCTAAGAAAGGCTAATATTAAAGCTCGACTGAAAGAACTTGCCGCAAGGAAAGACAAGAAAAACATAATGGATATAAATCAGCGACAGGAATTACTAACAAAGATCGCCACAGAAGAACCTGATCCAAATGCAAGGATAAGGGCAATAGATACTTTAAATAAAATGGATGGTCTATACATCCAAAAGCATGAGGTAGAAATAAAGAAAAGCCTTGCGGCAATTATTGAGGAAATAGATGATGCTTAGTCAACAAGACGCCGAATTTTTGAAAAAGAAAATCCCACAATGGCGAAAAGATCCTGCTCGTTTTGTAAAAGAAGTATGGAGAGTTGAGCCAACAGATCAACAAAAGGAATTTCTGCAGGCAATAGCTAAGCCGGGAGCGAAGGTTAGTGTTAAGTCTGGACATGGTACAGGAAAGACTACTTGTTTTGCTTGGATTATTCCTTGGTTTTTAACGTGCTTCGCAAAAGCTAAGATTCCTGTTACAGCTCCCACAAGTGCACAACTTAAAGATGCTTTATGGGCAGAGCTAAAAATGTGGTGGAATGCTATGCCAGTGCAACTGCATGATTTATTTGAATGGACTAATGACCATTTTACTTGTGAGACCGGGAGCTTTGCTATGGCAAGAACAGCAAGCAAGGATAGACCAGAGGCATTGCAAGGTATACACGCTGATAATATTTTGTTTTTGGTAGACGAGGCGTCGGGCGTGTTTGAAGAGGTCTTTGTAACAGCAGGAAGTGCTTTGTCGGCAGAAAATGCAAGAGTAGCAATGGCGAGTAATCCTACAAGAGTAACTGGTTATTTTTACAATAGCCACAATATAAACCGCCACTTTTGGGAAAAACTTACATTTAATGGCGAAGAAAGTCCAAGAGTTTCAAAACAGTATATAGAAAGTATTGCAAATGAATATGGACGAGACAGTGATGTTTACCGAGTTCGTGTTCTTGGTGAATTTCCTAATGCAAGTGATTTACAATTTATTAGCTTAAAAATTGTTGAAGAAGCTAAGAACAGAAATATTAGGAAAGAACAGTTTAACTTTGCGCCTACTATTATTGGGTGCGATCCAGCATGGACTGGACCTGATGAGTTGGTAGTTTACTTGAGGCAAGGCCTCTATAGTAAACGATTATATACTTGTTTAAAGAATGATAACGATATTGTTACAGCAGGTATTATTGCTAGATTTGAGGACGAATATAATGCTGATGCTGTATTCATAGACCAAGGATATGGAACAGGTATATGGAGTGCGGGCGAAACAATGGGCAGATCTTGGAATCTTATTGCATTTGGTGGAAAATCTTCTGATTTGGGTTATGCTAATAAACGGGCTGAGATGTGGGGAAATATGAAAGAGTGGTTAATTAATGGTGGTGTAATTGAAGATGATGAAATTTTAACTAATGATTTGATAGGCCCTGAAGCTGGTGTTAATTTAAAAGGACAAATACAGCTTGAATCTAAGGATGATATGAAGAAAAGAGGTCAACCATCTCCTAATAGAGCGGATGCATTGGCCTTAACTTTTGCCTACCCTGTAATTAAAAAAGAATGTTATTTGGGTAATAATAGGCAGCAGTCGTATGATCCGTTTGCCGGTATGTGAAGGGAGGTGAGACTATGCATAAGATTATGATGCAGTTACACGGTGGTGGCGGTGGAGGTGGCAGTGTTGAGCCTATAAAACAAAGCGCACCTGGCAGTACAGCAGCGGCCACTATTGATAGTGCGACAGAGGGAGAGAGACAAAGCCTGCTTCAAAAACTCTCTAAAGCTCGTGGCAGAAGCTATACCAATAAGACTGGTGGGCAACTTACTTCTGATAGTGTCAAGAAAATGTTGTTGGGAGAATGATTATGGATATCAAAGATATGCTGCGTGACAGCGATAAATTAACACGAAAACAACATACTATCTCCCAGCTTTATACATTGCGAAGCCAATATGAGCCAACGTGGAGGATGCTTAGCCGGTATATAAATCCGACAAGGGGCAGGTTTGAAGAAGATATCCAAAGCACAGAAGGGCATAGACGTGATGAATACCTTATAGACCCACATCCCCAAAAAGCAGTTGGTAAATGTGCAGCTGGTATCCACAGTGGGTTGACATCACCGTCAAGGCCTTGGTTTGAGCTTGGTCTGCAAGATGAAGAAAAAGCTAATTACCACGCTGTAAGGATGTGGTTAGATGATTGCCAGGAGATTATGAGCAGCATTTATTCTAAGAGTAATGCTTATAATATGCTGCAGCAGATTGAGGCTGAAATGGCTCAATTTGGTACAGGGGCTTCTCTGATGCTGGAAGACTACAATTATGGCATATGGATGAGGCCGTACACCTGCGGTGAATATGCTGGCGGTGTAGATGCAAGGGGAAGAGTTTATACGTTCGCTAGACGCTTCAGATTAAGCGCAGACCAAATCGTTAAAGAATATGGTATTGATAACGTATCGGAAAGCGTGAAATCTGCTTATAATGACGGAAATATCACAACATACTTTGATATTGAAATGCTTATAGAGCGTAATGATGATTATGATCCTAACAAATTGGCTTTAGGCAATTTCCCCTGGCGCTCATATCACTATGAAAAAGGTGCTAATGACAAATTCCTGAAGATATCAGGGTTTAGGGAATGCCCGTTCCTCATGCCGCGCTGGACCTTGATTGCAAATGGTGTATATGGCTCTGGACCTGGACATAATGCTTTGGGCGATTGTATGCAGCTACAGAAGATTGAGAAGAATAAACTTAGGGCTATTGATAATGCTGCAGATCCGGCGATGGCATTTCCTGCTTCAATGAAGAAGCTTGACAGAATGCCAGGAGGACTAAATTTTTATCCTGACGGAACTGTACAGCAGGCTTATCCACTTGTAGACCCAAGAGCAAAGGCTTATGAAGGCATAGGAGCCTTGTCTCTGGAGAAACGGCAGTCGATATCTGAAACGTTCTATAATGATTTGTTTATGATGATTACATCTCAGGACGGACCTCAAATGACTGCGCGTGAGATTGCAGAGCGGCATGAAGAAAAGCTCCTGATGTTGTCCCCGGTACTTGAGCAAATGCACAATGAGGTTTTAGAACCTATGACGCTTCGCACTTTTGATATTTGCTTGAGACATGGGTTGTTTCCGCCTATGCCGGAGGAAATTGACAAAAGCGAATTAAAAGTATCCTTTATTTCTATCTTGGCCCAAGCCCAGAAAATGGTTGAAATACCTGCTATTGAGCGTACGGTTGGATTTGTTGGTAATCTTGCTGCTGCTCAGCCTGAAGTGCTTGATATCATCAATCTTGATGAAGCTGTACGAGGTTTCGCAGAATCTACCGGTGTCAAAGAAAAGATAGTGCGTGATGAAAACGAAGTAGCTGAACTTCGCAAACAACGTGCTCAGGCACAGCAGGAACAAATGCAAGCTGAACAGATGGCTGCTGCTGCGCCTGCTGTTAGGGATTATGCTGATGCGGCCAGGTTGATGAGTGAAACACCTGCTAATGGTGGCAATGCATTAGATCAATTGCTGGGAGGCGGGATTTAATGAAAAATAAAAAAATGAATATGCTTGCACAACAAGCGCTGGACGACTTGGACGTTATTATGCGGACCGAGAACGGACGGCGTTTTATTTATGCCATTTTGGAAAGCACAGAGGTCGAAACAGCGGTTTTTTCAGCTGAGCCATACTTTAATGCTTTCTTATCAGGTAAACGTGCTGTAGGCGTTGATTTGTTAAAGAATATCCGGATGCTGAACGATGGGCATTCTTTAGAGATGCTGATGCGTAATGAAGCAGAGAGCGCTAGACACCCTCCTGATTTAGAAGATGATGACCTTTTTAAAGTAGATAACGACATAGCGGAGGTAAGACATGAATAAGTTTACACAAATGTTTTTTGAAGCAGATGGTGCTGGTGGAGGCGGTGACTCTGCTCCTTCTGGTGACCCGTTTGTAACAGAACCTGCTCCGGAAGTTGAGCCGAGTGGAGAGGCAACGCCTGCAGGTGACGGTGATCCTGTAACTACACCTAAAAATGTATTTGATGATCCTGTGCAAGAGCCTGTTGTTCCTGACAAATATGAGTTCAACCTACAGGAAGGGCTGGAGCTTTCGCCAGAACTGGAAGCTGATTTTACAGCGATTGCTAAAGACGCAAAGCTTACTCAGGAGCAGGCTACTAAGCTGATTGATTTGCATAGCAAAGTAGTTTTAGACGTTATGCATAAGCAGGAGGAAATTGTAGACGGTTGGACTGCTGAATGTCAAAAGCAGGGGCTTATTTCTCGTGAGAACATTGCTGCTGCTAAATTAGCTGTTAATACTTTTGGCGGTGGTGAGGCTATGCAGGTACTTGTAAATACAGGTGTAGCCAATCATCCGGCAATACAAAAAATGCTGCAAAACATTGGAGGCTTGCTTATGGAAGACCAACCGCCTGATGGGCAAGCACCTAAATCTAAGGAACTGGGCGACGCCGAGTTGTTTTTCCCCGGCGGCGGGTTCAAATAAAAATATTAAGGAGTGGTAAATAATGCCAGATTTGACAGGTTTCGCAACCCTTCAAGACTTTGCGTCTCGTCAAGGGTTCGACAAAAAGTATCAAAGAATTATTGAACTGCAAAGCAAAACAAATAAGATTTTAAAAATTATGCCGTTCAAAATGTGTAACTCTAAGGACTATGAGGAAGCTACATTGCGTTATTCTCTGCCGGAAGTAGCGTGGAGAATGATTAACCGCGGGACTAAGCCGAGCAAGTCTAAAACTAAGCAAGTATCTTTTACTTGCGGTGAGATGGAAGCGCTGGCTGAAATCGACGAAAAGCTTGCACGAAAGAATAATATGCAGGCTTCTTGGATGATGAGTGAGAATGCTGCTTTTCTTGAAGCAATGAACCAAGAAATGGCGACTATGCTTTTCTATGGCGATGAGAAGATCAACCCTGCAGGATTCACTGGTTTAGGCGCTTATTTTTACAGTAAGACCAATCAGGAAGATATTTGGGCAGACCAAATCATTGATTGCGGCGGCACAGGTGATAATCTGACTTCTGTATGGTTTGTAGGCTTTGGAGAGCAGCAGGTATACGGCTTGTTCCCAGAAGGCGATACAGCAGGTTTTACGCATGAATATTTGGGTAAACAAAAAGTAACAAATGATAAAGGCGAGGTATTCTTTGCTCATACCAATAAATATAATTGGTCCATGGGCCTTGCGGTTAAAGATCCTCGTTATGTTGTGCGTTTGGCCAATGTTGATTTAAAAGATCCTGCTACTACTACAATCTTCGACAAATTGATCGAGGGTTATTATCAGATTGAAAATCCTGATAATGTCAATTTGCAGATCTTCTGTAATAAACAGTTTGAGGCTTTTATGGCTAAGGCTGCACGTAATGACAAAAATACTATGCTGTCTATTGATACAGTTGAAGGAAAACCTGTTGTTAATTTCTGGGGCGTTCCGTTCCAGCGTTGCGCAGCTATTCTGAATACTGAATCTCAGCTTGTTTAAAAAGGAGGAATATAAAATGGCACGTATTGATGCTCAATTATTGCTGTCTGAGAATCAGGCCGTTACCGGCGCAAGCGCAAACAGCAATGTTATTGATTTAGGAAGTACAGGCGGGTTTATGCATCCGCTGTACTTTGACGTAAAACTGACCACACCAATGACTTCCGGCAAGATTACTAAGGTTAAAGTACAATCTTCTGCAACTGAGGGATTTGATAGTCCTGCTGATGAGGTTGAGGTAAGTGTACCTGATTCTCTGATTCAAACAAGGGCTTGTACTGTGGCACAATTCTTTTCTCCAATCAAATATGGTAATCGTTATATTAGATTGGTTTACACAGCTAGTGAGGCTGTGGGCGGTAAGGTCTTTGCTTATATGACTGACGGCATTCAGGTAACTTTATAATGGCTACTTACAAAGTAAAGCGTAATTGTTTTACTTTGGGTCGTATGTATAGGCGTGATGATATTGTAACGCTTGCAGATAATATTAAGGTTCCTGAACATTTTGTGAAACTTAATAGACCAGCAGCAGTATCTTCCGGTAATGACGATCCGCGTTATCTCCAATATGAAGCAATGAACTTTAATGATTTAAAAGAATTAGCCAAAGAACAGGGAATAAAAACAAGTCAGAAATCCAGGGAAGCTATTATTAATGAATTAGTGGCACTGGCGCAAGATTAAATCAGCCGGGGGCATATGTCCCCGGCTTTCTTTATAACAGAGGTGAAATTATGGATAAGGTTGAGATTTGTAATATTGCACTTAATCATATAGGCGTAGCTACAATAGAACGATTTGACGAAGCCAGCGAGCCGGCACGAGTATGCCGTCGCTGCTATGACTATGTTAGACAGGCCGTGTTAAGGAAATTCCCCTGGACATTTGCTACAAGAAGTGTACAGTTAGCTGCTCTTCAAGATGTGCCGCCTAACTGGAAGTATGCATATCGTTATCCTGCTGATGCAGTATGCCTGAGAATGATGTATAATGAACATTTTTGTGGCTTGCCGAGGGATAACCAATATAAAATCGTTTCGGATAAACAGGGGAAAGCTATTTATACTAATATCGGCAATGCCTGGATTGAATACACTGTAGATGTTACCGACGCAGATTTATATGATGCTCAATTTGTAGAGGCATTTGGTTGGAAGCTCGCTGCAGAAATTGCTTATGCGTTGACTGGCAAATTGGATTTAACGCAGATGTGTATCCAGGCTTATAACGCTTATTTTGCAGAAGCCAGCTCTACTGACGCTGATGAAGAAAATTTGCTGGATCCGCACATTGACAGATTAGCGGCAGCAAGATTTACGGGGGCATAATTATGGCACTCTATCAATTAAAATCAAGTTTTGCCGGCGGTGAATTGTCGCCGTCTATGTATGGACGTACTGATATTGCTAAATATGACAGCGGAGCTGCTGTTTTAAGAAATTTTTTCGTTCTGCGTTATGGTGGCGCTGCTAATAGACCGGGCTTTAAGTTCATCGCGCAGACTTATAATAATAAAAAGGCTGTGCTAATACCATTTATGTACAGCACAGATCAAAATTATATTGTTGAAATTACTGCTGGCAGATGCCAGTTTTATACAGATGGTGGTATTGTTGTTAAAGAAGATGGCACACCATATAGCATAGAAAACTTTTTTACTGATAAAGATTTAGAAGATGCCGCAAAAATAAAATATACACAGAGCGCTGATGTTCTTTTCATTGTTCATCCTGAACATGCGCCAATGACACTTGCAAGATATGGCAGTTTAGACTGGCGGTTTGAGACAATGGATATTACAGGTGGACCGTTTGATTTATCTAATTATAGTGGGTCAAGTGTAATAACTAAAACTTTAAAGTGGTCAGCACCAGGGAAATATACACTTAATATTTCTGATAAAACAACTACAATGAGATTAATTGTTGCTGGTGGTGGCGGTGGTGGGGGTGGTTTTTCTCGTTCTACAGGCGGGACTAATGCAGGCGGAGGAACAGGCGGTAGAGGTGCTTTGATTATAAAAGATGTTTCGGTGGTTCCAAATACATCGCACGAAGTTATAGTGGGTGCAGGTGGTAAGGGTGGAACAGGAACTGTTAGTTATGAAGGAACATGGTCGTCTCCTGGAACTGATGGTGAATCATCATCTGTATTGGGGATTGAAGCTAGAGGTGGCGGGGGCGGCAGCGGCGCACTTGGAGGAAGAACTGGCAGTGATGATTCACATGATGTCGTATATGGAACTGATGGTATTTCTTATGGAGACGGTGGAGCAGGTGGTGTTACAGGCAGTAAAGGAACAGGGGAAACTTTAAATGGTAAAAATGGTTCGCCGGGGTGGGTTATAGTTGAGTATGGTTTTCCTATTGGTGATAATACTACAGTAAAAGCTTCTGATGTTTATGGAGATATAACTGTAACTTCTACCTCTAGTATTTTTTCAGAAAGTGATAAAGGACAACTTTTTGCCCTAACTCATTTTTTAAAAACAGACTACAAAAAGGGGATTCCAAGTAATAATGGAGAAAATTTACAGGTTAGTGTATTGCCAAAATCTAATGTCTATGTAGAGAGTTTCGGATTTTGGAATGGTAATTTTAGTTTGGAAAAATATGATCCTGTTTCTTTAAAATGGGTGAACATAAGAACACAAAGCGGGAACAGAAGCCAGAATTATAGCTTGACTGAGGAGAACACGTCTGAAAGTATTGCTAACTACAGAGTTACTTCTACTGAATTTAATACAGACGTTTGGAGCGGTGAAAATGAGAAGCAGAGAGGCTATATAACCATTCAAAGCATCGGGGGAGATTATACGGGGCATGTATTGATTACTGAATATGTTAGCCCTACAGTAGTGAAAGGGACTGTAAAAAAACAGTTGGCTTCTACAGATGAAACCCGTGATTTTGCTTTTGCTGCTTGGAATGGTGAAAAAGGGTATCCTTCTGCAACAGGCTTTTATGAAGACAGGTTAGTCTTTGCGGGAAGTAAAGGATTTCCGCAGACATTCTGGACAAGCAAAACAGGAGACTATTATAACTTTGGAACAAGCATACCGTCTGCCGATGATGATGGAATTACGGCCACTTTAAACGGTGGACAAATGAATGGCATTAAGGCAATTATAGCTTTTGGTGAAATGCTGCTGTTAACAGCCGGCGGAGAATTTAAAGTAAGCGGCGGAGGTAAAGCCATTACAGGAAGTAATGTTTTAAGTCAACCGCAGGAATATAGAGGTGTGTCAGATGTTAATCCTGTCACTATCGGCAGCAGGATTATTTATGTGCAGCACCAGGGCAATATCATACGTGACCTTGCTTACAGCTATGATGTTGATAAATATACCGGTGATGATTTAAATTTATTAGCTTCGCACTTGTTTGAAGGGCATAAAATAATATCTATGACCTATCAGCAGATACCTAACAGTATTGTTTGGTGTGTGCGTGATGATGGTTTGCTGTTAGGGCTTACCTACATAAAGGAACAGGATATCTACGCATGGCACCAGCATACCACGGCAGGCGGGAAGTTTGTTAGTGTATGTAATATTGGAGGAGCAACAGAAGATAAGTTATATGCAGTAATTGAGCGCGGCGGGCAGTATTATGTGGAAATAATGGAAAGCCGTGATAAAAGTACTAATGTAGAGGATCAGTTTTTCGTAGACAGTGGTATAACCTATGAAGGAGAGCCGACCGATGAAATATCAGGGCTTGAACATTTAGAAGGGTATACTGTGGCTATATTGGCTGATGGAAACGTACTTCCTCAGCAAACTGTAGAAAACGGTAAGGTTCTTCTTGGAAATAAATACAAGAAGGTCCATGTAGGGCTACCTATAGATGCGGAAATAAAAACACTGCCTATAGATTTTACAGCTCAAGATGGCACATATTTAAGTCGGAAGAAACGAATTGCTGCAGTTACATTATTACTTAAAGATAGCCGTGGTGGATTATTTGGAATGAAGGAGAATGAGTTAGATGAATTTAAATGGCGCAGTAATGAAGCCTATGGGGAACCGATTGGTTTGCAAACAGGTAAGTTTAAAGTAACGATCAAGTCTGCTACTTATGATGAAACTCAGCAGATAATAATTAAACAGCCTGATCCGCTGCCGATGACTGTATTATCTTTGATTCCGGAAATAGAAGGATAAGGTGTATTATGGCAAAGTATGAATTTGTAAAGCCCACAAGGGCAGATGCTGAGTATATAGCGGCTAATCTTAAGACAGATAATTACCGTGAACTATTTTGTGCTATTGGTCCTAACGCTCTTGATGATATTTTAGATGGATTGAAGCACAGTGATGAAATCGGCTGCCTGCATATCAACGGCGTACCCGCTGCTGTATATGGAGTGAGAAAAGCTTCGATAATGAGCGACGAGGGTCGCGTATGGCTGCTTATGACGAAGGAAACGGAGAACCATAAGGTATTTGTCGGAAGGCAGACTAAAAAGGCTGTAAGAGGGCTTTTAAAGAGATACGACAGGTTATATAACTGGGTCAATGTTGGAAATGATAATATAATGCGTTGGCTTAAATGGCTTGGCGCAGAAATACATGAACCAGCGCCGCATGGAGTTTATAATCTGCCGCATCACTTTTTTGAGTTTAGAAAGGATGATGAATAATGGGCGTAGCGGCAACAATAGGCGCCACTCTTTTGGGTGGCTTTATTTCGGGCAGAGCGCAGCAGCAGCAATATAACGCTGCCGCTCAACAGGCAGAGGTAAATGCTCAGATAGCGAATCAGAACGCAGATAAACTGCAGGCACAGGCTGAAGAACAGTCTAAGTCAAATACTATCAACGAAGAAAACAAACGCCGTCGTATGAACGCTATGTTAAGCCAGCAGAGGGCTAATATAGGTGCTTCCGGTATAACAGCTTCAGGCAGTGCGGCAAACGCTTTAGCTGACAGTGCGTATAATATGGAAACAGAGCTTGCTATCGAACGCTATAATTCAAGGCAAGGCGTTGAGAATATTTTTCAGCAGTCTACTGACCTTGTTAATCAACGTGATATCTATAATCAAAATGCACGCAATTACCGTAAAGCCGGTAAGCGTGCACTTATGAATAATATGCTTATGAGTGGGTTATCCCTTGCAGGTAGTTTATACAGTCCTAAGAGCGCAGGAAAGCAAGGTGTTTCCTCGTATGGAAAAGGAAGTGACGGGTATGGATGGGGTAATAGTGGTAATATATCTTTAGGCGGTTATGATTCTAGTAAGTGGAAAACTACTTATGGTACAAGCACAGGTTATAACTGGATTTAAGAAAAGAGTACCAAGAGAGTGGGAAGAGAGTGTTGCATTAGTACGAAATGTATTATATAATAAACAAAAAGAGATAGCTTGATATTGGCGTGTCAGCTCTCTCCTGAATAAGTTAAAACTTGAAGAAAAGGCCGACTACACCGTTAGTGGGTCTTTTGTCTTATATAAGTAAAATTATTTACTTTTAGACAAAATGATAGCAACGAGTGTACCAAAGGTTACCATCAAAGATAATGCTTCGTATACAGTCATGCTATCACCTCCCTTGACAGGGAGAGAATCCGACTATCAAACTATCTCGGACATCATTATAACACACCTTTAAGCGCTTAACAATTTGTTAAAGCGCTTTTTCTATACCCAAAAGGAGGCTAGAATATGGCAATCGACATTTTCCAAGTAGGGGCGCAGTTAGGAGCGCCGGCAGGTAAAGTATCTAATGTCCGCTATGATAACAGCGGTCAGCAGGCTGTTGCAAGAGAATCATCTCAGACCGGTAGAATTATTCAGGCCGGTGTTGAGCATGTAAGAGAGCAGATCATAAGAACCGATGTTCTGCAGGCTAATAATGAGTATGTAAAACGTACTAACGATCTAAGAATGCAGTTGATGCAGAAAAAAGAAAAAGGCGCTCTTGACATTGTCGGTGAGTATGAAGCTGGCGAAAGAAAGATACGCAGCGAGCTTATGGCTCAAAGTCCTCAAAGCGTAAAGTACGGCAAAGGTGCTATGTTATTTGATTACAGCACCCAGCAAACTGATAATGCTAATCGCAGGGTTTTGGGGCAATACAGAGCGCAGCAGTTTGAAGCTTGGCAGAATACTACTTTTGCTAATTCTATAAATAGTTCTGTTCAAAAGGCTGTTTTATCTCCTAATGACCCTGCAGTTATAGCCGATGTACAAAAAGAAATTGATTACGCCATAAATTCCAGATATGGAACATATGGAAGAGAAAGGCTTGATTTAGAGTATAGAAAATGGACTGGAGTATTAGGTCAGGCGTTGATAGACAGAAGTTATGCTAATGGCGATATAAATACGGCCGAAGCTTATGTTGAAAAATATGGTCCTTATATGGATCCGGGCGTAACGAGTGCCTATGCTAAAAATGTTTATGCTCGTAAACAAGAAGAACGGCTGTTTAACATGGGACAGAACCTTTATGCTACTTTTGGTGAGGATGAAGGCGCTGCACGTGATTATATCTTTGGCGATAATTTTAAAACAGAGGTTGATGGTAAGGCGATTGTAAAAGCAGCTAGTGCAGATATAGGTAATAATTATGGTGAGAATACTTGCACTATTAGTATCAATAAATGGTTGAGATCTGCTGGAGCTAAAGAAGGAAATACGTGGGCGCCAACCAATATGGAAGATGCAAAGGACAATGGAGTATTTTTTACCCAACGGAATCAGCTTCGAAATGGTGATATTGTTTATTGGGATTGGGAAGATAATGACGACAGCGATCATGTAGGGGTTTATGATGCTTCTACAGGAAAAGTAATTCAAAGCGGTACGCATGGAGTTGCTGCTTTGGATTTAGATCATTATAAAGTTTTAGGTTTTGCTCATCCGATAAGCGATGCGCCTACGTTGGAAGATAGGCAGAAGGCCTGGAACAATTATGTGCAACAGAAAAATATTAATGATGCTATTAAAGCTAATCAGCAAAATATGATCATAAAAAATATAGAACAAAGATTATGGGACAATTTTAAAACAGGTATTATTGATTCGCAGGATATGAGAAATATGGTTTTTAGTGCTTCTGGTGGAGATGCAGATGTAGAACGGACGCTATTAAAATTCGGTGATGATTTAATAGGCATTCAGACAAAAGCTGCCGCTGCGGTATCTAATAGTGGCATTTATAAATCAATCAAGGATGCAATTACGAATAGCACTGTAACACCAGCCGAAGCAGTATCATTAATCAACCAAAACGCAACAGTCTTGGGTGAAGCAGATAGAAGCAGGTTATTGGCTTTTGCTAGAAATCAAGATCCAAGAAATAAGGATGTTGATAAACGTTTAGCTATTATAATTGATGAAACTATTGATGATAAAGTGGAACGCGGAGATTTGCAGGCTTTTCTGGATAATGCATTGCAAGATATTACTGACCCTGATGCAAGATTTGCGACAGGGAACGAAGTTCTAAAAGAGGCGTTTAAAAATCGTGCTATTTATAAAAGTTTTAACAGTAAGCAACTTGAATGGGGCTCTTTAAAGAGTAGCCTTTCACCTAATCTTTCCCCTTATATAGATATTTATCAAAAACGTAACGGCAATAATATTGATTTGGGAAGTGCAAAAACATTTTTTGGAGCTATAAACCCTAATGATTTATATCAAGTATCGGCATTGAAAAAAGTTACAGAAGAAAATAGGCCTATGGATATCCAGGAGCTCAATAAGCAGATTGCTGCTATAGCTTTGAGCAATGGTGTAGATGCAGCTCCGCATTTACTGGAGATGCCACAGCAGAATGAAACCGCAGTACAGCAAAATGAAAGTGCTCCCTGGTTCAGTGATTGGGGAGCCAGTGAGCGTACTGGTTTAGCGGCAATGAATTTCAGTGATGCTATTGAATCTATCAAACAACGTCACTTAGCGGCATTAAGAGGAGAAATTAACGAGGAGTGGTAATATGGCAAGGTCTGTATTGTACGATGTAGCAGCGGCAGGAAAGTTTATACCAGACGATTTAAAGACTAAAGCATTACAAGGAGCTAATGCAAATAATATATCGCTTCAAATGGCAGCTCGTAATCCTGATTATTATTTACCTAAAAACTTTGATTATGACTGGAATAAATATGAGAAGATCGCACCGAGAACAGCAGAGGCGTTAAAAGACCCTGTGCTTATGAGCATTGCCGGTACTAAAGCTGCAGAATTTTGGGGCGAGCAAGAAAATAACTGGAAAAGTATTACAGCGCTAAAAAATGGTTTTAAGAATGTTGCTCGCAGCGGTTATGGTGCAGTTGCACTGCTTGCTGATTTGGGTGCAGATAAAAAAGATGTTGACTTGACAACGGAATCCAAGGTTTTTAGCGCAGATACAATAGGACGGCTTTTGTATGCTGTCGGTGGAGATAAGCTAAAAACTATTGGTACTGAAGCTAAACGCATTGGTGGCAGTGAAATATTTAAGCCGGAAGAAGTAAAGGCTGAAACTGCGGCAGGCCAGTTTTATTATGACTTACTGCAGAATGCACCACAATTAGCGGCACAGGTCGGCGTTGCAATCAGTACAGGCGGCTGGAGTGCTGCTGCTTTTATGGGCAGTCAGATTGCAGGCGGCCAATATTTAGATCTTACTGAAGCTGGGGTATCTAATGACAGAGCCAGAGCTGCGGCGTCTTTAAACGCTGTTGCACAGTCTGCTCTTGAAAAAGTGGGCTTGGGCAAAGTCATGGGAGCAGGAGCAAGAGCCGCTAAAATCGCAACTATGGGCGGTAAGGCCAAAGAAGTTTTTAAAACTGCATTGACAGAAGGCATTACTGAATGGATTCAGGAATACCCGGATGCTGCTGCTGAAATATGGGCTAAAAATGCGAATCTTTCCACTCAAGAGCAAATACTTAAATTTTATCAGGAATTTGGAGAAATCACTAAAAGAGGCGCTTATTCCGGTGCTATTGGTGCGGTGTTTGGTGGTCTTGGAGGTTCGGTAAGCATTGCCGTAGACCGTAATGCAAATAGAGTTATGCAGGAGCAGGCTGTACGTACTGCGGAAACGATGAAAAACAGTAAGGACGTAGATATTACCGCCAGCAAACTAGTACTGAACCAAACGACAGAAGAAAAGGCTTATGTAGATGCTGAAACCCTTTTTACATATGCGCAGGCAAATCCTAACCTGGATGTAAAAGATACCTTTGGTATAGAGGTTTCTGAACTGCAGGCGGCTGCTGTTCGTGGTGAGGATATTGAAATGCCAATGGGTACGTATTGTGCGGCAGAGGCTCAAAATCCTGGCTTTTTCCAGGCTGTAAGCAATAACGTAGCTTTTGAACAGGGCGGTTATACAGAAGAACGTGCCAGAAATAAAAAAGCTCTCCAAAGCGCTTATAAAAAAGCGTTGGAGAACGACGAGGAATTTAGAACTGCAGTTGATACTTTTAGAAATGAATTGACCGAAGCGGGACTAAATCAAAAGGAAACAGGTGACGTCCTGGCTATTTTAACCAGCCGTGCTATGATTGCTAATCCTGATGACCCTATGCAGTATTTCAGAGATAACCCTTTAAGCTTCAAACGAGTTGTCAGCACTCCTAATGGCCGGTATATGCAAACTAAAAGTGCTAACGAAAAATTGCTTGAGGATGAAAATAACTTTTCTGGTATCGTAGATGAATATAAAGCCGGTACGTTGAACGAAACGAAACCATATAAGGTAATGACTACGCCGCTTGCGATAAACCTTGCAGGCGGTAAAATTTTGCCTGTAACTATTGACGGTGGCAGGATCAACCATATTTTTGAAAAACACTTTGATGGTATGACACCGGACCTTTTGAAACAATTACCACGGGCATTTGCTGATCCTATAATGGTATTAGATTCTTATTCAGGGCGGAAGGTGGTAGTGCTGGATTTGAAAGATGCGCAAGGCTCTACTATCATTGTTCCACTTGATCTTGATGTAAGCCGTGACCGTTATAAAGTAAATGCCATTAACAGCGCTTATGGTAAAGGCGGTGCTAATGGCACAAATTATAATTGGTTTATTGAGCATAATATCAAAAAAGGCAGAGTTGCATATGTAAACAAAGAAAAAACCGCCAAGTGGTTACAGTCTGATAGTAGCGATTCCGCTATCAAAGGCACCGACCTTGACGGTTTTCTTAATAATAGTATACCAGATGAAAATGCACTTCGCAAGAGACGAGAAGAAATGCAGGGATACTACCAGGCCGAAGGGAAAACTAAAGGCGCTATCACCTGGGACGAAGAAGGCAAAGCAATTATCAGCCTGTTTGAAGGTGCTGATATGAGCACTGTTATTCATGAAGCTGTCGGACATTACTTTATTGAGAATCTCATACGTGAAGGGGCTCTCCCTAATGCTACAGAGCAGATGAAAAAAGACCGTCAGACTATGCTTGATTATGCAGGTGTAACTAAAGACTGGGATAGCTTGTCGCAGGAAGAAAAAACAGCAGCACATGAACGCTGGGCAGAGGCCGCAGAAACTTATATGCTTGAAGGCAAGGCGCCCTCAAAAGAGCTGCAGCCGGTATTTAACAGATTCAAAAAATGGCTGCTTGCTGTTTATAACGCCGTTTTTTCGGATAAGCGCAGTAAAAATGCTGTTCCAATCAACGATGAAGTAAGGCAGGTTTTTGACAGGATGCTGGCAAGTGAAGAGCAAATATCAGAAATGGAGCGTATTGACGGTTATTTTTCTGCTTTGCCAGATGTTGTGTTAGATGCACTTTCAGAACCACGTAAGCAAATGCTGCGTAATTTTGCTGCTAAAGCTCACGATAAGGCAGTACAGTTATTAACAAAAGAAAGCCTTGTTAATTTCAATCAGGAGCGTAAAGACCGAATTCAAAAATATCGTGAAGATGTAGAGCCGCAGGTCAAAGAAGCGATTGCAAAACAGCCGTTATATATGGCTTCGGAGCAGATACTTGATATTGCATCTGATTTAAAAACAGCTAAGGGCGTAGCTAACAGATATTTAGAAGGTAATTTTGATGAAAGTAAAATGGCAACTTTTGATATGATCGCTGAAGCTAATGGTTTTACGTCCGGTGACGAGCTGGCTAAAACGATTATATCAGAACCATCTTTTAATGGTGCGGTTAACAGACATATTGATGAAATGGTGCAAGACGCCTTCCCTGATATTTACAAAGAGAGAGGGCTTGCTGAAGAAGCTGCACGTGATGCTATGTATAATGACGAGAGCGGTCTTTTGATAAATACAGAAGCACAGCTTATTGAGGATAAAGCACAAGGTTTGTTGAAGGGTCAGCGTGATGCTGAAACTCTTAGAAAACTTGCTGTTGCACGCAAGCAAACAGCTAAAATCCAGGCACAGATGGACCTGCAGAATAGAGTAAAATTAAAGGAGGCGTTGAATACCCAAAAGTATATTACTGCAGAAAGAAACGCTGCGGCTAAAGCTGCTGTGGCATTGGAAAATGATGATTATTCTGCTGCGGTCCGATATAAAAACGTCCAGGCGTTTAATCATGCTTGTGTAGTTGAAAGCGTAAGACTGCGTAATCAGTATGCTAAGTGGCAGAATTATTTCAGGAAGCAGGCTAAAGCTAAAAGGGAAACGTGGGGTAATGAAAGAAACTTTATTCAAGCAGCAACAATTATGGAAAGGTTCGGTTATAAGCGTAAAGATTATTCTGATTTTGAAAAGACAGAAACTTTATCAGACTATCTGAATGATATGGATGATCTTTATGACAATGTTGCAGTTGCTGATTGGATAATGGATGAGGATGTTAGCATTACAAATCCTCGTGAACGTATGACGGCAAGCCAGCTTGAAGATATAGTAAATGCGCTTAAAAATATCAAAGCGATCGCTAAACAGGAAATGAGTATCAATGCTTTACAGAAAGGTGCTACCTATGCTGAATTTAAAGCTGAAGCACAGGAAACACTTAATAAGCTGAAAACTATCTGGAAACCGCAGGTTGGCGTTGCACAGCAGCCTACAGTAATGGAGAAGCTAAAAGCATCTTTACGCAGTACGGACAATCTTTTTGAAATGATGGACGACTGGCAGTATGGATTTTTCAGCAAACATTTTGGCGCAGCTATTCGAGAAGCGGCCGATAATGAAACAAGAAAAATTTTAGAATATGAGGAAAAAACAGCGCAGGCTTACAGGGAATGGCTGCCGGATAAAGCTGCAGAAAAGGCAGCCGATTATCAGGAAAAATATGACGAGCTAGGTACTTCTGTAGATAAGCACGTTTTATTAAAAATGCTTATGAATTTAGGAAACGAGAGCAGTGCCAGAGTATTGTGCAGCACTAGACCGGTAGGTTTTGAAAATTCTGCTTTGTGGGTAGATGGCGATATCGTACAGACTAAAATCAATTTGATTGACTTCTTAGGGCGTAATCTTACTGAAGCGGATATAAAATATGCACAGGATAAGATAGACATTGCAGAGATGTACTGGTCTGAAATGGAAGCTCTTGAAACTCGTTGGACAGGTTTTAGTCCTAAGAAAGTAGAAGCGTCGCCTGTAGAGTTGACGTTATCAGATGGCAAGACTGTTGTTATGCGTGGCGGTTATTTCCCACTGATGCGTGACGGTGATACTGGTTCTAAACACGCTGGGCAAGAAGTTATTTCTGATACTGACCCCAGACAAGGCCGCAATATTAGAACAATGAGCACCAGACGAGGCCATTTAAAAGAACGTGTTAAGGCTAAATATCCTGTTAATCTAAAACGTGGAGCAGAGTTTAATGTTGCTATGGATGCGATACATGATCTGTGTTTCCGTGAGGTTATGGGCGATTTCCGCAAAATTATGAACGATCAGGAAATGTATACTCTGATTAAAGAAAAATTAGGCCTGGCCGATTTCTCCGCCTTTAAAGAATATCTTGAACGTGCGGCAAATCCTCAAGGTACTAACAGCGGTTCTGTTGGTGAAAGCTGGATGGGCAGTGTTGCTAACTGGCTTAGGGCTCGTACTGTAAATGCTGCTATTATGCTTAATCTTAAAACTGCCGTTCAGAACTTGGGTAATCCCTTGCTTTATGGTAATGCTGTAGATGGTTTTGGATATAGTGATGTCGTTGCCGCTGTGAGCAATTACAGTATGAATATGCAGCTTGCAGAGGGCTATAAATCGGCTAAGGAATTTGTTTACAGTAAATCCCCTTGGATGAAAGAAAGGTCTGTGCTTCCTGATATTTCCCTGCGGGATATGAAAGAAATGGAAAGCCTGAATCCTATAGAAAAGAAAGCTGTTGAATTTGGCACAAGATTGCTGGTCGCTACTGATAATCTTTCTGCTATTCCAGTATGGATGCAGGCGTATGGCAAGAAAATCAGGGCTGGTGCAGGCGAAGCAGAAGCTGTGGACTTTGCCAATACGGTTATTAGACGTACACTTGGCAGCAGCAGAGTTACGGAGGTTGCACCGCTTTTGCGTGGCGGACCTATGCTTAAACTGTTTACTACCTTCCAAGGCTTCTTCAATACACAATATAATCAGTGGGCCAGAGAGTATAATATCTTCTTAAAAGAAAAAGACATAATGCGTCTTACTTCGTTTGTAGGAGCTAAGTTTGTAATGTTTGCTTTTATAAACTTGATGTTGTCGGCCGAAGATCCATTTGAAGAAGATAAGGATGAATATCAAAAGATATCAAAAGAACTGCTTACTTATCCTATGAGTTTAGCCGGACCGGTTGGACAGGTTGGTAATGCTATCTGGAGCAGAGCTTTAGGCATGCAGACTTACGGGTATAGAATGACTGCAGTACAAGGCACGATAGAGCAAATGGAACGTGCTGCCGGTAAGGTACAAAAGGTTTACCAGGGCAAAGCAGATTATGACGAATTGGTTGAGCCTACTGCTACATTTGTTGGAACAGCATTAGGTGTGCCTGCACAATTAAACAAATTATTCTTTAACGGATATGATATCTTGTTCAACGGTATGGAGCCGGAATTTGGCGACATCTTTAGACGTCGGCCAAAAAAAGAACGGTAAAATAAAAATACCCCCTCAAATTTGAGGGGGTTATATTTTCGCTTCTTTGTCATTAGAAGCTTCAAAATATTTAAAATCATCATCTAGAAAGGCTTTGTGTAATTTTCTATCCCAAGATTCAACTAATAGGTCAAATGGCGAACTACCCAAGTTTTTGGTTATTACTGGTGGTCTTGAGATAAACATAATTGAAAAATGAGTATTATTTATATCCAAAGAAAAAGTTTTAAGGAATTGGTTTGAGGTATTTTGACCTTTTCCATATATTTTGCTGATTTCTTTTTTTATTTTTTCAAATTTTTCTAATCCATCTTTTTCGTCTTTTACATCCAATCTGGCTGTTATCTTATACAATTTATTATCAAAAAAAGAGAGCTCTAATAAAGGAGCATCGTATATCAACGGTATATTATAATAAGAATTTGCATTTGTTTGAAACAAAAAACTTTTATGTTTTGGAGATTTTATAAGACTGTTGGGATATTCATCATAATATATTAGGGTGGGTAAAGTTTTAATTTTTTCTAATGAATCACCAAAATTTAAGCTTTCAAACTTTGATGTGCTATATGGATCAACAACAAGGGTAGATGGAGTGTGTATATTACTTTGAGGTATAGTATTATTTTGCTTTTTTTCAGTAGTGCATCCAAAGATAAATATAGATAAAAATATTATAAATAAAGTAAGAATTCTTTTCATAATATTCCTTCTTCCTTTTTTATAAATATAGCTATTTTTCTTTACCAAAACCTTCTTTCATTTTAGTAAAGTTTAAAAGTTTAGTAGCAGTTTCTACTGTTAGACCATCTAGTCTTTCTACAGATAATATATCAAAATGTCCATTTAAAAAATCTTCAAAAAGCATTAATGTTATTCTTTCTTCGATTGCTTTTTGTTTCTCTTTTTCACATTCTTTTATAATGTTAGATATGATAGCTTTTAATTTTTTCTTAGGATAAAATATGCTAAACGGATTATTGCTGTTATGTGTAATCATATAATCATCATCTGCATCAGTAACAGTGAAACCTATCTTTTCCAACAAATCAATTTCTTTAGATTCACTTCCAAATGAAATTACACTATATAATCCACGTACTAAATCAATTAAATCCGCTTCTAATGCTGTTGCTATTTTTGCCAAAGTAGAAATATTAGGTGTATTAGTTCCACGTTCTATTGCGCCAATATTTGGCTCTAACATACCACAACGTTCTGCAAGTTCTTTTTGTGTCAATCCTAAATTTATACGAAGTTCTCTAATTCTAGCACCTAAGGCCATGGCTAATTTTTGTTTTTGTAAATTTTTCAAATTTATCACCCTTAACAAGAATAACATAAAAACAGATTAAAAGAAATTCTTTTTTTATCTTTACAAACGAATAATCGTATGTTAGAATCTAAACAACAAATGTAATTACATTTGAAATAAACGTAAAAGGAGATGAGAAAATGAAGACGCTGGTTGCAAGAGTGCCTGATGAAATAGTTGCTGTTGTTCGATATCATACTACTAGTATTGGTTTGAGAACAAGTGATTATTTAGAAAGGCTAATAATGGCTGATTTAGAAAAGAATCAGCCAGAGATGTTAAAAAAAGTAAAAAAAGAAACTACCATCAAATAGTTCTTGGCGGAACAATGGTAGTTTCATAATGGAAGAATGTTCAAGATAAACATCATTCTTTTAATAGTTTATCATATATTGAACATTCTTTCAAATAAATTAAAATTGAAAGGATGTATTTTTTATGAAAAATGAACTGAAGATTTTTGAAAACGAAGCTTTTGGTAAAGTTAGAGTAATCGAAAGAAATAATGAGCCTTGGTTTGTAGGCAAAGATGTTGCGGAAGCGTTGGGATATAGCAATCCTCGGAAAGCATTATCTGATCACGTTAAGGGAACCCACAAGGGGGTAACGAATTGTGACACCCTTGGTGGGAAGCAGCAATTAACTATTATCGACGAAGCTGGATTATACTCATTAGTCCTTCGTTCAAAATTGCCAGCTGCTGAAGCTTTTCAGGAGTGGGTAGTTGCTGAGGTAATTCCTTCTATTCGCAAAACTGGGTCGTATTCTGTAAATCAGGATATAAAAGCTAGAGAAGTAGAAGCTCGCTTAAATAACAGTCGTGCAAGAGTTGCATCGACATTCCTTAAAGTTGCTCAAATGACTGATCTGCTAGAATACAAACATATCTGCCAGCAGAAAGCAGCAGAGGTTTTGAGCGGCGTGCCATTACTACCGATGCAATCTATAAACGAAAATACTTTATCTGCTGATGAGGTCGGCAGAGAACTTGGAATCAGTGGTAATATGGTTGGCAGGATTGCGAATCAGCATAATTTAAAAACTGCTGAATATGGTAAATATTTTTATGACAAATCACGTCATTGTCAAAAACAGGTAGAAACATTTAGATACTATAGGAAGGTAATTCCAGTAATACAAAGTATTATTGATAATAAAAAAGTAGGAGCGTAATATAAAATAAGAAACACCCGCCGTCCGTGGAAAGATAAGCGAGTGTTTCAACCACCAGCCGAAGCTGATAACAATAGTATAGCAGTTTTCGGCTGGTATATCAAGGAGGATATACCATGAACGGAAACAGGTCGTCGTGTCCTGACGAAGAAAAAAGGGCATTGGAGAAATTTGTCGAAGTTGTAAGAAGCACATCTCAAGAAGAATTTGCAAGAAAATATATAAATGAAGATAGTGATAAAATGACAGAGACAAAAAGCGAGATCTCCACCGCTGATAGAAAAGAAGTAAAAGAACAAATCAAAGGCGGTGTAAATAATGAATAAAGTGCGGGAATCATTTAGGGAGCTGTTGAACAAATTGTCTCCGGCACAGCTTGAAGAAGTAGCAGCCATAGCATATGAGATAAAGAAAGAACGTGAATCGTCGTCGAAGGTAGTTCGGTTTATGGATAAGTCCAGCCGGCGTTGTTATGATCAGGGGTATAAGCTTGGTCTGATGTTAGGAAATAAATTTTAAAAAGTTTCCGACAAAATGCCCTTTAACAAGAGTTAAAATAGTAATGTAAGGTTATTGGATATGAGAGCAGAGGCGATGTAAAAAATAAAAAATGTATCCGACAAAACCACTATAAAAATGAGTTAAAATAGTATCATAAAGTTAGAAAGCGCTTACTTCGGTAGGCGCTTTTTTATTTGGAAGGAGAGGCTTATGGAAACAAAACACAGTAACAAAGAGCAAGTTTTAAATTTGTTTCAAAGTATGATTAATGAATTAAGAACTAAAAATTTTAAGAATGAAGATTACAGATTGTTTGGTGAAATTTTTGCAAGATTAGGAAGTATTTGCCATGATCTAAAAGAGTTTGAATCATCTGCAATGCTTTTAGAAAAAGCATTATCTAAAAATCGAGGCGATCTATTAAGCGAACCCGAAGAACCTGATTCTTAATGTCATTAATTATTAAAACTGAAAATTTCTAGTATTAATAAATTGAAGAACAAAGGCATACTTCCAGTTATAGAACAGGAGTGAAATTATGGATAAAGAGGCTATCATACAAGACCAAATAAATTTACTGTTGGAGGAGCAGAAGAAGGCTGCATCTTTGGACGAGAAGTTAAAGATAGCATCAACTATAGCCAGTATGTTAAATGCTACTGTAGTTAAAGATGCTCCGGCCTCAGCAAAAATATAGGGGGTGAGCATATGACTGTACAGAATACGACAGTTAAAGATATTTATGTTGGTAATGGAGCGACAACGAAATTCCCAATAACATTTCAGATGACGGATCATCCTGAATATATAAAAGTATATATTACAGGTGATGATAGCGTTGCCGTAGAAACGGAGAATTTTTCTGTTGATCTTGGAGCTAAAACAGTTACTTATCCAGCTAATGGCGATCCGCTGCCTGATGGACATAAAATAACTATTTATCGTGAGCTGCCATTGTATCAGCTAATGAACCTGGTTAATCAAGGTCCGTTTTTTGCAGAGAATATTGAATTGTCTTTTGACGATCTAACTTTTATATGTCAGCAATTAAATGAAAAATTGAATAGAACATTATCTGCTGGTGTTGATGTAAATAATTTTAATAATACTTTTCCTGTAAAGGCTGGAATGAGTTTTAGAATCAATGATGCTGGTGATGGGCTTGTGCTGACGGAGGACCCGGCGAGGGTGTTACCTTTAGCTAAAGATGTATTAGAGCAAACGAAACAGGTCAAAGAGAGCGCCGTTAACGAAACAACAAATATTAAAAATACTGCAATCGAAGAGCTGACCGCTATAAAAGATGCTGCAGTAAATGAGACTACGGAAATAAAGGACGAAGCTGTTGCTGCTAAAAATACCGCTGTTGAAGCTGCGGCTACTGCGGCAGAAGATGCTGTCAATAACGTTCAAACGTTACTTGATGAAAAAGTGGATGCCGCAGAAAACGCAAAAAGTGTAGCTGTTTCTTCTGCTGAATCAGCATTAGCAAGTAAAAATGCTGCGGCTGCATCACAGTCGTCTGCTGCTGCCAGTGCGGAAACAGCCCAGGCTTCGGCAGAATCAGCTTCTAGCAGTGCTGATGCAGCATTAGCAAGTAAAAATGCAGCATTAACAAGTGAGAATAATGCGAAAGCTAGTGAAACCAAATCTGCAAAAAGTGAAGAAAATGCTAAGGCTGCTGAAACTGCTGCAGAAAATAGTAAAAAAAGTGCTTCAGATTCCGCTAGTGCGGCTTCTAGTAGTGCTGAATCTGCATTAGAATCTAAAACGTTAGCCGCAGCATCAGCAAATTCAGCTTCTGCGAGTAAGACAAGTGCAGAAAGCAGTGCTAAATCAGCAGCATCTTCAGCAACTACAGCTACAGAGCAGGCAGACAGAGCGCAGGATATTGCTGATAGCTTAGAAGGTTTAGCTGGTATTACTGGTATAGCAACAACAGATGAAGCTATCGCTGGTGTAGTTGATAACAAAGCGATGACGCCGTTAAAGACGAAAGAGGCTATAGAAGCGCAAGTTCCCATTAAAGAAATAGTTAATTCGATATATCCTGTGGGGCAAATAGTAGAATATGCGTCTAATATTAATCCTAACGATCTTTATTCATGGCAAACTTGGGAACAAATAAAAGATGTATTTACTTTATCTGCAGGAGATAAATATACGATTGGTGATACTGGCGGTGCTGCTACAGTGACACTAACTATTGATCAAATACCAGCACATTGGCATACTGCAACTGCAAGCAATGATGGTGAACATATCCACTCCGGTGTAGCTAAACGTAATGTTAATTGGCAGGCTGGAAGCGATTGGACTAGTGATAGCGGTAATTTAGTCGCAAGTGAGGGAAATACAAATAACGCTGGTGGACATTCGCATAAGATAGAAATCCAGAATACAGGCGGCGATGCAGCTCATAACAATATGCCGCCATATTTAGTAACCATAAAATGGAAAAGAACTTCATAAAGGGGTAAAAATATGCAAGATTTAATTATTTATAACGAAAGTCAAGTTCTTGTGCAATCTAGTGGTAAAACATATCAAGAAACAAAAGAAAATTTTCTTACTGACTATGAGAAAAAAGTAAATTATCAAACTATTGATTATAACCGAACAACGCAAACTTGCTGGTTAAACGGTGAAGCATTTCAAGCGTATCCAAACACAGTATGTGAGGATATTTTGAATAGTATTGATACACTTTTGGAAAATCAGGCGAAGCGTGAATATATAGCGCCTACCATCGATGAGCTTAAAGCTAGGAAGCTGTTAGAAGTAGATAATTGGACAGCAGATAAAATTACAGGCGGATTTATTTCTCAATGCACCGGTAAGCCTGTGAGGTATGATAGCGATAAAGATACTCAGCTTACGATGCAGGGAATTGCACTGAATGTCAGCACAGAACGTTTTGCAAACGAATATCCTTTGGGATGTCCAGTCCGAGGCTATAAAGAAGGGGAAAGTGAAAAAACAATACAGTATCTTAACGCTGCTCAGGTATATACCTGGTGTGCTGATTTATCGTCTCATATAGGTACTTGTAAGCAGCAAGGATGGATTAAACAGGCACAAGTAGAGGCAGCGTTAAGCAAAGAGGATTTGGACGCTATTATATTAAATTAGGCGGTGCGTTGATATGGCAGAAGGAGATACTAGAAGAATTTTTGAACGGTTAGATCAAATGGGTCAGGAGATAACTAGGCTCGTTGTCTTGGGTGAGGCGAAAAATAGACAATGTGATCAGCAAGAAAAAACAATTGCCGATCACGAGGAGCGTATAACAAACTTAGAATGTCAAAGCGGTTGCATACGCGGAAACGTAAGTTTATTGGCTTGGTTGGCGACATTAGCGGTAGCTGTTTATGGTGTAGTTATAAAGTGAATGATCAAAGGGATAAGTGATATTTATGTTTGAGAAAATAAAAAAATTAATAGTTAGTGCCAGAAATAAAGTAAACTCAATGTCGCCCAAAATAATGGCTGTTATTGTAGGCTATTTTATTGCAGTCGTTTTGCTGGTACTAACCTATTACGCTGCGTGGATGTATATGTGGTTGTGGTTGGATAAGATTGTTATGTCTGATCTTCTGGCACTGATAAGAGAGGTTATAGGCCCGGCTATGGTTGCATTTGTGACTTTCATAGCTACGAGTTTAGTAGATAAAGACGGGGACGGTGTCCCTGATAAGTTTGAAAAGAAAGTAGGAGATAAAAATGCTGAGTGAACATTTTAGTGAAAGTGAAATGAGCTGTCACCACTGTGGACAACTTCCTGATGGTGGTATTAGTGGAGTTCTGCTTGATGGGTTGGAAAGATTGCGTACTATTGTGGGTAAACCTATATATGTAACTAATGCATATCGTTGTCCAGAGCATAATGCTGCTGTAGGCGGTGTATCAAATAGCCAGCACGTACAGGGAACTGCAGCGGATATCTATGTTGATGGTATGGGGGTATGGGAACTGGCGAATATTTGCAAACAGATTTTTGACGGTGTTGGGGAGTATTACGGTCAGGAGTTTGTGCATGTGGATATGCGTGACAATGGTAATTCTACCGGTGTATATCTTTGGGACGATCAGGAATAAATATTTGGAAGGAGGTGACTAATATGGAAAAACAGCGTATTTTGATTTGGGCTGGTATTGCTCTTGCGATTTTGGTAGGGTGCATTACTTATTATAATCTATAAGATAAACCCCAGCCGCAGAATTAGCCTGTGCGTTGTTTTATCTCCAAAACACTAGAAAATATAAGTAGGAGTATAGAAAACGGCGCACAGGTTGATTATATTGAAAATAGAACTATCTTAATGATAATGAAATAGAATTTAAATTGAAAGAAGGGCAGAAAGTGAATGAAGAAAAACAAATCAGGTATAGCAAGTATCTTATTATTAGTTTTGCCCTTATTGCTGTGCTTATCGTTTTCTTTAAATTGTTTTGCGGAGGAACTTCCGGAAACAATAATGATGTCCAGGGAACAGTTCAACGAATTACAGACGATAATAAACAGACAGGAAAATCTGTTGATAGGGCTATCGAACACGTTGGAACTGCAGCAGATGAACTCGAACGAGCTGAAGAAGCTAATCGAAGAGCAGCGTTTATCTTATCAGAAGATAAGGAGCGAGCTAATGCTTGCGCAGGAATCATTGTCGAACTCCAAAAAAACAATAGCAGAGCAAAACAAATCCTTACAGACGTTGAGCTCTCAAATAAAACAAGAAAAGTCCAGAAGTGAATTAAAGCAGAGACAGAAGGCCTTTTGGGGATTTGCAGGAGGGGTATTAGTAGGAGCTATAGCAGCGAGCAGGTGATTATATGGATACTTGCTGTTTGCAGGCAAGAGATTGGCTTTCGCAGTCCACACGAAAGGAATTTGAAGCAATCATTTCAGAAGCCAAACTAACGCCGCGGCAAATAGAAATTATAGAACTCAAATTTATTCACGATCTTAAAAACTATCAAATAGCAATGAAAATAGATACGTCAGTGCAAACGGTCGAAAGAGATCTGCAGCAGGCGTATAATTCAGTTAAGAGAGCATTAAAGGCAGTCACATAATAGTTGTGGCTGCCTTATTTTTTATGCCCATATTAGGGAATTATGAGGGAATGTTTACGGATTATAAGAGCTGATTTAGGCGACAATATAAGTAAGAAACGGAGGCGATAACAATGTATGTAAATCCTTATGCTCCTGTTAATCCAGCAATGATGGGAGTAACTCAGCAACGTTTAAATAATTATCAAGCTCAAATGCCGCAGATACCGGCATATCAGCAACAGCAGTTTGTTCCACAACCGCCTATGCCCCTGATGATGAAAGGGCGTACAGTTGCAAGTTTAGATGAAGTAAAGGCTGCCCAAATTGATTTAGATGGAAGCCTGACATATTTCCCTTGTCCGGCCGATAATTGTATTTACGCAAAAGCTATTGATATGAATGGTATGCCGGTTATCCAAACTTATAAACTTTCGTTTGAAAAAGAGGCTGTACCTAAACGTTATGCTGATGCAGAAGTAGTAGAGGCCCTGCAGCAAAAAGTAAGCTCATTAGAGCGTTATATGAATATGAAAGGGGAGAATATAAATGCAAATGAATCCGTTCACAATGATGCAAATATTCAATCAGCTTCGCAGCAACCCAAACCCGATGGAAGCAATGCAGAAAATGCTGGGGAACAATCCCCTGTTTGGGCGCGCAATGGAAATGGCGCAAGGTAAGTCTCCAGAACAGTTAAAAGAAACTATTATGAATCTCGCCCAGCAACGTGGTATTGATCCTCAACAGGCTCAACAGCTTTTATCGCAATTTGGTATTAAAATCTGACCGGTGGCCACCAAAGGATTTTAAACAATAAATCTAAAGGAGATGTTCTATATGACTATGGAAGGTACTGGCGTAATGCCTGTATACGATTTGAATAACCGTACCGCAGCAGCAGACGGCGCAGGTTTTGGCGGCGGCTGGATGTGGGTAGTAATGTTATTCTTTCTGCTTGCCTGGGGCGGTGGTGGATTTGGTGGGTTCGGAGGCGGCGCTAATGGTGCTGTAAATACTTTGACTAATGAATTTCTCTATACCAATCTGAACAATACTTTAAATCAAGGTTTTACTCAAGTAGCAAACCAGAGCTTTGGCATTCAAAAAGACTTGTGTCAAGGTTTTAGCGGTGTACAATCTGCTATTGCTGAAAGCCGTTTTGCCGCTCAGCAATGCTGCTGCGAAACCAATCGTAACATTGATGCGGTTCGTGCAGAAAACTACAAGAACACTTGTGAGATCACGACTGCAATTCATGCAGAAGGTGAAGCAACTCGTGCTTTGATTACTGCTAACGTAATGCAGGAATTGCGCGATCAGCTGCAAGCTGCTCAACTGCAACTTGGTAACGTTGCTCAAACTACCAACATTATCAACGCAGTACGCCCGTTCCCGCAACCGGCTTATATCACTTGTAGCCCTTATACGGCTATGAATGGCTATGGCTGCAACAGCTGTGGTAACTGCTAATATCCGCTGAATGCGTGACTAAGAAACAGGGGAGCTGTCACGCTTCCCTGTTTTAATTTAAGGAGATGAATCATAAATGGCAACTTGTAATTGCAGAACTATATTGACCACGGCTGTAGCAGTAAGCGGCAGTAATTTAGTGTTGACCATTCCTGCCGGCACTTATGAAAACTGCGTTAGATATTGTATTAGGATAGCGCAGGATATTCCTTCTACTGCTACAAATCTTATGCCAGTAGTTATTACAATCGGTACTGGTGCTACTTTGTATAATGTAAATCGTAAATGCGGACATCATTTATATGCAAATCAGGTAAGAACGCGCCGTAATTATTCTTTGCTGGTAGCTGCTGACAGTGCAACCTTTGTTCTTGAATGCGGCTATATTGCTGCCTGCAACTGTGGTACTGTAACCGGACTGCCTGTAGCAACAGCAGAACCTGCAGAAGATAATACTGAAGTTCAGACCGTAAAAAATACTAAGGCGGTGAGCAAGGATGCATAAGTACGAAGATTATATTGATATCGTGGACGGCGATGAAATGAAAGAAGATGAAATCGATTGTATCGTCTGTGGAGCTTTGGAAAAACTTAAAGCACACGATGAAGATGATTATGAAGCTGTAATGATGAAAATTCATTGTGTAGCTCATGGACCGCACTTTGATGAGCATCTTGCTAAAAAAGCCGTTTCGGAAATGAAAAATGTTGACGGCACTGCAGGCGAGCATTGGACGTTAGAAGAAACAACCCGTGTCATGGATCAAAATGGTATTAAAGCCAATAAGTATGATTGGTATTACTTATTGAATATGTTACATAGCGATTATTCTCACCTATGGGGAGAAGATGTTGCTCAGTATGTTAAATTTGCTAAAGCGTACATCAATGATCCTGATGCTGGTACAGGTAAGGTATTTTATCTGTGGAGAGCTGGGAAGCATCATCATCATAAATAAAGATTGCATAAAATAACCTCCCCAATTATGAGGAGGTTATTTTGCATTCGTCAAAAATTCGTCAAAAATAAGTTGCAGAAAGGTGTTAAAACCTGTATTTTAATTGTGACGTTAATATGTCATAAATGGCATAATAGCTACATTCTTCTGGAATTGGCTATAATTGTTTCATTAAATAGCACTTTATGATATAATAAAACGTGCTATGAGCGCAAGCTAAATTTTGCACAAATGGAGGAAAACTGTGATTATTTTCGTTGTCAACTGCGGTAGCTCCTCAATTAAATATCAGCTTCTTAATATGAACGGCGAGCAGGTGCTGGCCAAAGGTCTGATCGAACGGATCGGTATGGAAGGTTCTGTTCTCAAACACACGCCTACGGGCAAATACACAGTAGATATCAGCGCCGAGATACCTGACCATTCTGTTGGCATCCAGATGGCGCTGGATGCTCTGACTAATGAAGAATATGGCGTTATTGACAGTATGGATGAAATCGATGCTGTTGGCCACCGTGTAGTACATGGCGGCGAACGCTTTACCGATTCGGTACTGATCAGCGATGATGTTTTGAACGGGATCGAGGCCTGCGCTGAGATTGCGCCGCTGCACAATCCGCCGAACCTGTATGGTATCAAAGCCTGTATGCGCCTGATGTATAATACTCCTCAGGTAGCTGTTTTTGATACGGCGTTCCATCAGACTATGCCAAAAGTTGCCTATTTGTATGGCCTGCCTTACGAAATGTATGTCAAATACGGACTGCGCCGCTATGGCTTCCATGGAACTTCCCATAAATATGTAGCCCAGCAGGCGGCCGAAATGATGGGCGAGCATATGAGCGACCTGCGTTTTATTACCTGTCATTTGGGTAATGGCGCCAGCATTGCTGCGATCAAATATGGTAAATCCATTGATACCAGCATGGGGTACACACCGTTGGAAGGACTTGTCATGGGTACACGTTCCGGCGAGATCGACCCTGCTATCATTCCTTTTTTGATGGAAAAAGAAAATATGAATGCACAGCAGATCGACGATTATCTGAACCGTCGCAGCGGTATTTTAGGTATCTCAGGGCTATCCAGTGATTTCCGTGATCTGGAAAGTGCCGCTAACCGCGGTGATGAACGCAGTCAGCTTGCTATAGACATTTTTGCCTATAAGGTCAAAAAATATATTGGCGGTTATGTTGCTGCCATGGGTGGCGTTGATGCCATCATCTTTACAGCAGGTCTGGGTGAAAACTCTCCGTTTATGCGTGATAAGATCTGTAATGGTCTGGAATATCTTGGTACGCGTATTGATCCGGAACTTAACAAGCTGCGCGGTAAACAGATGGAAATCAGTATCAAAAGGGCGCGGGTCAAGATCTTTGTGATTCCCACGAATGAAGAACTGGTCATTGCCCGTGATACACTGAATATCTGCCGCCGCATCATTAAATTATAATAAAAGTTACGCTTTTTTCTTGACAAAGATTTAGAGCATAGCTATAATTGATACGATTGGTGAAATATGATAAAGATAAATGTCGCAGAAATCAAGAAAAGACTGGTCGGTAAAAAAGACTTTTCCTATGAACTGAAACCAGCAGAATTGAACATTACCGAAGCGGATCTTCCGCTGACAGGAACGGTGACCGTAAAAGGCACGATATCCAATGCCGGTGATGTTTTGCTTTTGGAAGCTATGGTTGAAGCCATGGTCAACAGGACCTGCGGACGCTGCCTTAAAGCCTTTACAGGTAAGAGTACGGCTGAAGTATTGGAAAAATTCTATCCGGCAAGTGCTGAGAATATCGAAAATGATGCTTTTATTTATGAATCTGATATCGTCGATCTGACGGAACCGATTCGTGAAAGTCTCCTGCTGGCAGAGCCCCTTCAAGCTTTGTGCAGGATCGATTGTCAGGGCTTGTGTCCGGTCTGCGGCGCCGATAGAAATAAAGGCGACTGCGGCTGTGATACTACCACAGTCGATCCCAGGTTGGCGGCATTAAAGCAATTCATCAAAAATTAAATTCACATTCATTAGCTTGAGGAGGTGTATCAAAGATGGCAGTACCAAAGAGAAAAATGTCCAAAGCTCGCCGCGATTCCCGTCGTGCGAACTGGAAACTTACAGTTCCTGGCTTAGTCGAATGTCCGCAATGTCATGAGATGAAAATGCCGCATCGCGTTTGTCCCGAATGTGGTTATTACAACGGCAAACAAGTTATCGTTAAAGAACAATAATCTTGCAGCTTTAAATCCCCGTACCTTAACGGTACGGGGATTTTTGCTTTTTATTGGCTGGTACTAAAGTGCTACAGGCAGAGTAAAAAAGCTGTTTGAAAACCGTCGGGCATTTGATTGTGACTAACTTGTGAATTATTAGGAAAATTAAGCATGAAATTAAAATTTTTACTTGCTTTTTTTATTGTGAGCTTTTATAATACCTCTAGATATTAATAGTTGGTACTAAAGTCGGGTGATAAAATGAATTCTTCCAAAAAAATAATACGGCAGGAAAATCTGTCCAAGATGTTGGAACGCAATCCATTTTTGACAGACGAGCAGCTTGCTAAAGCACTTGAAGTCAGTATCCAGACAATCCGTTTGGATCGCCTGCGAATGAATATTCCGGAAGTGCGTGAACGTACACGTCAGATGGCCGAAACTGCGCAGACAAAATTGAAAGCCATCGACAAAAAAGATATTGTCGGCGATCTTATTGATCTGGAATTGAATAAGATCGGTATTTCGATGCTGAAAATAACGCCGGAAATGGTGCTGGAAAAAACAGGCGTCGCACGCGGTTACTATATGTTTGCGATGGCCAATACCCTGGCTCTGGCTGTAGTCGATGCAGATGCGGCCTTGACAGGGGTTGGTAATGTTAAGTATAAAGTACCGGTCTATGCCGGTGCAACCTTAGTCGCTAAGGCGGAGGTGATCCGCCGTGAGCATGATAAATATGTTATCTGGGTCAAAGTTCGCAACAATAACGAAGAAGTGTTTCGTGCTAAATTCATTATTGTATCACTGCCCAACGAAAGGATCGAGAAATAGTGAAAATTGCGGTTGATGTGATGGGAACTGACTATGGACCTCAAGAACTGGTTTTGGGAGCTGTCCAGGCTGTCAGAGCGTATGACTGCGAAGTCGTTCTCGTAGGCGACTCCGAAATTATAAAAAAACTGCTGGAGGAATATAATGCTGCTGATGAACGAAAAATCACAGTACATCATTCCAGCGAAGTTATTAATATGGATGAACATCCAGGTATAGCAGTAAAAACTAAAAAAGATGCGTCTATCGTCGTTGCTACGAAGCTGCTGCGTGATAAAGAGTGTGATGCGCTGGTATCGTCCGGAAGCACAGGGGCGGCAGTCGCCGCAGCATTGTTTGGACTGGGACGCATCAGGGGCATCGAACGTCCGGCTATCGCGACTCCTATCCCAAGTCTTACCGGGACGACAGTAGTTTTAGACAGCGGTGCTAAAGTCGACGCCAAACCCGAACATATGGTGCAAAGTGCTATCATGGGCAGCGTTTATGCTGAGTTGATGCTGAAAATAAAAAATCCGCGCGTCGGGATTTTGAATATCGGTGAAGAAGAAACAAAAGGTAACGAGCAGGCTCTTGCTACTTATCCTCTGCTCAAGGCTGAAGAACATATCAACTTTGTCGGTAATGTAGAAGGCCGTGACATTAACAAAGGCACTGTTGACGTAGTCGTCTGCGACGGGTTTGTCGGCAATGTAGTCCTGAAGTTTGCAGAAGGTCTTGCAAGTGCTATAATGAAGTTAATGAAAGAAGCTATTTTGAATGGCGGTTTTCTGGCCAAGCTGGGCGGACTTTTGATCAAACCGGCTATGAAGGGGCTTGCCAAGCGGCTTGATCCGGCTGAATACGGCGGTGCGCTGCTTTTGGGTGTCAAGGCACCTTTTATTATCTGCCATGGCAGCAGTAAAGCAAAGGCTATCAAAAATGCAATCGGCGTGGCTATAGATTTTGCTGAGCGTGATGTAGTTGAACATATTGCCGGCAATATCGTGAAATCAAGAAAAGGAAACGAGGAAATATAAATGGAAAAAGCAGTTGGTATTTTAGGTCTGGGCTGCTATGTGCCTGAAAAGGTGCTGACCAACCATGATCTTGAAAAAATAGTAGAAACCAGCGACGAGTGGATCGTTGAACGTACAGGCATTAAAAACAGGCATATTGCCGCTGAAGGCGAAGCTACATCCGATATGTCCGTTATTGCGGCAGAACGTGCTTTGGCTGACGCAGGCGTAAGCCCTGAAGAAATCGAACTGGTCATCGTGGCAACTGCTTCTGCTGACCATGCTTTTCCCTCTACCGCTTGTCTGGTACAGGACCGTATCGGCGCTAAAAACGCAGCCGCATTCGATCTGTCCGCAGGCTGCTCCGGCTTTGTTTACAGTCTGGGCGTAGCAAGCCAGATGGTAAAATCCGGTTTGTACAAAAAAGCGCTTATCATCGGTGCTGAAACTTTAAGCCGCATTATGAACTGGGAAGACCGCAATACCTGCGTTCTTTTTGGTGACGGTGCAGGAGCGGCGGTCATTGGTGAAGTCGAGGATGGTCTTGGTGTTTTGGGTATCGATCTCGGCAGCGACGGCAGCGGCGGT
>OBWM01000245.1_pt1 | contig 44888 bp, 28 predicted proteins | sample 1538041 | NCBI WGS metagenome assembly OBWM01 (sample SAMEA2580049, study PRJEB22360) | human gut metagenome | biome: human gut; feature: human-associated habitat; material: faeces | place: Denmark | collected 2008/2010
ATTGAAATATATTATATAGTTTCTTATCTATTCTGTAGCCATAACAATGTAGTGGGTACTAATACGAAAATAGTTATATAGCCTTCCTGCCCCAACACCCCCTTTATATAAATTATGACTGTGGTACAAGTAAAGGCTAAGTAATAGTACATTTTCAGTCTATCACCGAACATAAATTTATAGTTATAAAAGAACTTGGTAAATATCAAGCAGAACGGAATAATACCCAATAAACCAAGAGAAGCTAATCTATTTAGAAAAACTGAATGTCCATTCACAGGCAAAAAGTCTCCCCAAAACGGACTATTCCAAAAGCACTCCCATGCTTGTCTATGTCTTTCAGAACGGACACTAAATGAACCATTTTCATCTTCCCGGCCTTGCAAAAGACTTGATAAATCTTGGATTTTGCCTTCCATTGCTCCACCTTCGAAAAAATCTGAAGCTAGGTTAATGATACTGGGAAGTGCAAAATATAACAGACCCAATATTACAAACTCACAAACATAAACAAACAACTTGTTGCGTTCAATCCTCTCATTATATGCAAAGACCAAACATATCAGAGAGAAAAAGATAGTTGTAGCAATTGACGATTGAATGATAAAAATAAAAACAGCCAAAACCAAGGCCAAGAATAGAATGCGATCTCGCTTATTTTGAGCAAAACGATACAAAGCAATATATGCAGGAAACAATAATGCAATGGCATGACACATTGGATAATTCCAAAACAAACGTGCAACTGCCATCTGCGATGCATCTATCCTCATATCAGCATTTACATGCTCCGAATACATACGAATAGCACTATTGTCAACAATAATTGTCGGAATCATGAAAAACAATGAAATCACAACAGCTACTATTCCTGTAAATGCTATATATTTAACTTCTTTTCTATCCTTGTGTTCATAAATAATTGCTGATATTGCTACACTTGGAAGAATAAAAGCAGACTCGATCAAGGCAGTAACATAATCGCCACTTCCATACGAAAAACTTGCAGCAGAAAGTTTATGTATAGAAGGAATCAAAAATAATACAAAACAATAAAAAAGAGCAACTCTGAAAAAAGAATTACGCATTAGGTCTGCAGGATAGCACAATGCACAAACGCATAATACTAAGATTGGATAGAATGTTGGAGAGATTAATAAATAACTCGTCCATAAACTACAAGTAATAGCTAAGATGTATATGCATGCTACCAATATAAACAGTTTTTGTCTCACCATATATTAAGATAATTAAATCGCAACTCGGTAATTTTGCAAGACATTAAAAAGTATCAATATCCAAAAAGGATAGAGCCCAGTTCTCTGGTTCATAAGCAATCCTCTTCATTTCTTCCGTCTCGACACGAACTCCCTGGTTATGAAATGAGTTAGAAGAATTCTTCAATCCCCATTTCTTATAATAAGAAAGTAATGGATGACCTAATGTTACTGCTACAGTGATAATATCTGGGTTGAGCAAATTCTTTATACGTTTAAACAATTTATTAAAATTTTCATACGTATAGTCATAAAGGAATATCTCTCCAACGAATAAGAACACCAGTCCACTTGGTTTCTTACCGATTTTATAAACTACAGCTCCCATATTAGCTATATTTAGCACCTTTATTCCGTTGGCGGACTTCATTCTCCAATTGAACGCATCAGGATTGTATCTGATATGTATCTTGTCGCTCTTCAGCATACGTTGTTCTCTTGCTTCAAGAAGTTCCTTTGGTAATTTGCATACCTCAGTCTTTTTTTCATATATTGGAGCTCCTCTAAATTTGCTAATATCAAACTTCACCTTAAGCAGAGACTTGAATATATTAGGATAGCAACGTAATTCTTGAAGAGACTTGATATAGTTCCATCCCAGTTTTTCATAAGCTGCACGCGATGCATCCACACTGATGTTATAAATCAGTTCGCCTGGTTGTTCTTTGAAGAAAGCATTCAAAAAAGCCTGATTCATCTTCAAGAATAGTCCTTTTCTACGACAATCCTTACTGATGCACGAATCGGCAAACTGAACACAATTTAACCTCCGGCTACCATAATATGCTGGCATAAAAAAGGATGTTCTACTTCCTACGAGTCTACCTTCTTTCTCTGCACAATAACTTACTCCAGTAGATTCTCTAAGGACGAAATTTGCTTTATCTTTAAAGTCCATATCTACATCCGACCACACTTCGTCATACAATTTGACAAGATTTTCCATGTCGTTCTCAACGACTTTTCTTATAATAAATTCCTCGTTCATATCTTTTAATGATTGACATCCAAACATTATAATACCCTTTTAACTTTGACACGAATACTCCGAAAGGTTCCTCGCCATTGATTCCATTCCTACCAAAAATAATCTTTCCATTCAGAGAATAAGAGTACATCAAATCTGATGTGTATATTCTCTTATATAGAAGTTTGCGGGATATATATTCGTTAGTTTCATTAGTATATGTTCCATATGGATAACAAAAATCTAATGGCTGATAACCCAGATGATCTTTAAATATGGAATCTGCTTTATTAAATTCAACATTTACATCTATGTTGTCTATTGAATTTACATGAGGATGGGTATAGGTATGAGTTCCGAAGCCCACGAGTCCCTCATTGTGCATCTGCCATACCTGTTTCCAAGTGAGATAATCGGGATTTACACCAATCTCTTTAACAGCAAGATAGATGCTATACTTAATGCCGAGAGACTTCATGAATTCGTAGATCTCGATGTAGTTTGATTTCCAACCATCATCGAAGGCAATGACTACGGTTTTAGGATCGTACTTAATCGTCTCGTTATTCAGATCATCGAAACGGAAGGTCTTATAACCATGACTGGCGATGTACTCCATCTGACGTTTGAAGACATTGATATTGGTCTGCTGAAAAGAATTTCCTTTACCCTGTACAATATCGTGGTAATATATCACATTGACATACTTGTTCTTACTATAGCACAACCTTCCGATAAAGGGAATGCCGTACTGAAAGAGTATTTTTTTTATCGGATTCATTTTACAGAAACTTTATTTGTTCCAAATGCCTTTGGCGGTTCTGTTAACTATCTTGTTATATTGTATCGTATATAGAATATTATTCGGCAAAGTATTTACCAAGATGATAGAGAGCATAATACCCGGGGTTCCCAGCGTTTTTACCATGAAAATGGCAACTGGGATATAAAGTATCATCTTGAAGATGGCAGATGTCATAGCCACCTGCATCTTGCCTACGCCACTGATGAAACTACTGTATGGGACAGTCCAAATATTAAGTACAAAATAAATAGTCATTGCTATACGAAGTGCCCATGAGATATTTAAGCTATCACCAATCCAAAACTTGAACACGATGGGTGAGATAGCCAAAACTATCACAGACAAAAGTGTAAGCATAATAGAAACTTTGTTGATTTGCTTAATACTATTCCTAAGCCACAGATAGTCTCCTTTAACATAAGCATCTGTAACAGCTGCAGAAAAAGGGATGAGCATCATTGTGTTAAAAATAACTATAGCTCCAAAATAGGTATATGCGGTATTATATGCTGCCGCTCCAGAAGGACTAACATAGTGAGAAATCAAGAATGTTGCACTCTGAAATACTATCAAGTTTGCAGATTGACTGACAAAAAACTTGAGTCCAAGCGAGTAAATATCCTTCAGACAACTTTTGTCGTACTGTTTGATTGACGGAGAAACGTCTTTGCATCTATGACTAAAGAGGACGATATTACTGACCAACAGCACCACCACAATAGGTATGGTCATTGCAAAGCAGGCATACAGTAAAGAGTCATGTGAGAAAACCTTAAGCAGCAGAATCACGATCAGTGTAGCTAGATTGGCAAGAGGCTTGAACAGAGACGAGAAGGCTGCACGCTGGTAAGCTTGCAATACGTATGTGATAAGCTCGAGGATAAACTGAACGACAAACACCACTAATACGACTGACACACAAAGAATCAGTTCCTGATTGGGGATGAGCGTAGTGTTGAGCAGATTGTTCCAGTTCAACAAGACTATGACCGGCAGCAATATCAACAGCAGAATGGTCATGATGCCACTCATAGAATAATAAGCAGTACTGACAAGACGTTTGCCGTAGCCGTAGTCGAAATTGGAAATGGCGGAAGTCAGCTTGTAACGAAGACCGGTGCCGAGTCCGAAATCAAAGTTGTGAGTCCAATACACTATAGATGCAATGGTAACGTAGAGGCCATATCGCTCTGAATCCAGATAGGACAAAAGGATAGGCACCTTGGCAAAGTCGATGACCATGGAGAACACCTTGATCAGCAATGAACCGACAGCGTTCTTCTTGACATTACGACTTCTCTCGCTACCAGAATTAACAAATGACTTTAGTTTCTCTATCAACATATTTCTTTTAATTATTTTAATATTTCTGGTAGTGTCTTCTTGGATTCTGCAATTTTCTGATTCAGTACAGCATCTGCATTATCGTAATCTATGAGATTGTTGAACTTATCTTTAATCTGTATCATCTATAAACAGGAATTACGATATTGCTTTTTTTATGTAATCATAGATCCTCAATTTCAACTGTGAAAGAATAATATTATCAAACGTAACTGTATTGACTATCTCGCTAATTGTGTTGTCTGGTGATGGCCATTGTACATGTGGATTGCCTATCATCTTGGCGAAGGCTACCACCTTGTCTGACCACACCACCGGTATAACCGGTATGCCTAAAGAGGTTGAAACGATCAGAGCATGCAAGCGGTGTGCAATAACAACCTTAAATTGCGATAATTGCTCTACCAATTGCTTAGGCTCTGTTGCTAAGGGCAAGAGGTATTGGGCAGTATCGAGATTCATCCGCTCGCACAGGCGAAGCGCCATATCGTAATCCTTAGGTCCCCCATTGGTGAGCATCTTAAACTTTTGACCTTTGGCAATGAATCCTCGGAGAATACCTTCCCAAAACGAGAGTAAATCATTTGGTGTGAAGTTGCGAGCTCGCTCGTCGTTGAACATTACCGCCTGATATGCCTGATAGGAGATGACGCTCAAACCAATAACATCAGACTCTTGATGCTTAATACCGAATGCTTCAGCAGCCAATAGTCCTGAGTCAGGAAGTTGAACGTTAAATTCCTTGCGATTGGTGAGGTAAGGAATGTCCTCAACATGGTCGCGTGTTGAGAAAGATACTACCTGCGGTTGCTTAAGATAATGTCGGACAACATATTTGGCTAATCCGTGGTTACGTATTGTTTTTTCTATTCCTACAGCATTGAAAATGACTTGACCATTGTGTTGCTTAGCGATTTTAACAATAACATTGAGTCGAAGTGCGTAGAACAGTGAGGAGGATATAAGAGCTCCTCCTGCAATTACAAATTTTACCCCTGAAGAAACTGGTTTTAATCTATTGATAAACAACCATTGATCCATCACCCACCACTTTATCAATGTCTTTACATCATCCAGCAGAGTGCCAATTGCGGCTTTTAATTCTGATATGCGCTTAACGGCATTGATATTGATGGGAGCGGCTGTGACTGGTACTTTATGCGGCTGCTTCTTCCTACCTGCTATGTCAAAGATAGACACCTCGTAATCTTTTCCTTCTGCCACTTGGCGTACAATATAGTATGCACTTTGGGTGAGGATAGGATCTCCGAGATTGGTGGAAGAATTATCACCCACTACTATGATTTGCTTCATAAATGTTTTTATAAAGTTCGATGTATTTATTATAGTTGTCTATTACTTCAAATATGTCGGTAACAAACTGAACGCACTTGCCGACAGTATCTGCGGAGGTTTGCTTTCTGACCTTCTGAATAGCCTCATAGAGCTTCTGAACATCTCCAACAGGTACATTGAAGCTATTGATGTCATCAACAGTCTCCTTTGGACCAGTCTGGTCAAAGGTAACAACAGGTGTACCGCATGCCTGTGCCTCTACATTGATGAGCGAGAGGGAATCTTCGCGAGTGGTGTTGGCAAAGACATCGGCCATGGTGTAAAGCTGCGCGAGTTCCTCGCGGTTCTTGGTGTAGCCATAGGTGTGTACTTTACCCTCAGGAATGTTCAAGGAATTCAAGTATTTCAACTGGCTAGTTGCCCATACGCCAAAGAGAAGGAGGACCTCATCGGTCTGCATCTGCTGGACGAAGCGGATGAGGACATCCTTATTAACAGGCAGGAGCCATTTGTTGGCAGGACCGAGGATAACATACTTGCCTTCGAGATCAAGGCGTTGGCGAAAATCGGATGGGGTCGGACGGAAGACCTGCATGTCGATGCCGTTATGGATGACATAATTGGGTATGTCCTTGAAAAACGACTTGAGGGCTTCGTGGGCCATCCACGCGGATACCCCTATGACGTAGAGGTGGGGGATGGCGAGTAGGAACTTTTTGCGGTCGGCAAGAATCTTGGCTGACTTTTTATTGAATATCGAAGGAGTATCCTGCTTCTGCTTAGGACAACCCTTGCAGTCGGTAAGCCACTTGCTGCAGCCTGCTGAGGTGTAGTGGAAGCAGCCTCCGGTGTAGAACCAGCAGTCGTGGAGATTGACGATGGTGCAGATGTCCTTCTCTGCTAAGTAACGGAGCAATATATTAAGGTGGATATAGTTGCTGTGGAGGTTGTGAAGGTGGACTATATCGGGCTTGACATCATCGATCCAGCGGAGAAACTGGCGCGTAGGGATATGAGAGTAGTAGGCTTGCTTGCCATAAATGCGCGAAAGAAGGGCATGAAGCTTGTGGTCGAGGGTGTTGCCAATAACATAGCCCCGTTTAGCTTCGCGCACCTTGAGGTCGGGACTGGCTACATAGCACTCAATTCCAGACTGCACACAGAGGTACTCTATGTCTCGAACTATAGTGCCAGTGCTGCCATGACCATACACTGCATTGATTTGTAGGACTTTCATTGTCTTATAATCTTTATAAAATCGGATAAATAGGGATGAAAGGCATCGATCAGCAACATCGTGCCATCACCTGCTCTGATTTCTACGTAAACTAGCGTTATAATCCATTATTTTTTTGTTAAATAGATTTCTTTGCGCCAAACCATTTTATTCACTACGCCAACATAGCTCTGAATAATTTTCACCACCTTAGTACTGACATTCTCGTCGGTATAGTTAGGGACTGGTGTTCCATAGTCACCGTTCTTTACCAACTCTACGGCAGTATCTACACTCTGGAGAAGCCCCTTGGTGTCGATGCCACTGAGTATGAAACCTGCCTTGTCGAGGGATTCGGGACGCTCGGTAGAGGTGCGTATGCAGACGGCAGGAAAAGGATGACCTACAGAGGTGAAGAAACTACTCTCTTCGGGAAGTGTACCTGAGTCGGAAACGACACAGAAAGCATTCATCTGTAAACAGTTGTAGTCATGAAAGCCGAGGGGCTGCTGAACCTTTACACGTTCATCGAGCTGGAAGCCAGAGGCTGCGAGACGGTTACGTGATCGGGGGTGGCAACTGTAGAGAACAGGCATGTCGTACTTCTCGACCATCTTGTTGATAGCGGTAAAGAGGGCGAGGAAATTCTTCTCCGTGTCTATATTCTCCTCACGGTGGGCAGAGAGGAGGATGTACTTGCCCTTCTCCAAGCCAAGACGTGAGTGAACATCGCTTACCTCAATCTCGGCAAGGTTCTGATGAAGTACCTCGGCCATAGGCGAACCCGTGACGTAGGTGCGCTCACGAGGGAGACCGCACTCGGCCAGATAGCGACGGGCATGCTCGGAATAGGCCAGGTTGACATCGGAGATGATGTCAACGATGCGGCGGTTGGTCTCCTCGGGCAGACATTCGTCCTTGCAACGATTGCCTGCCTCCATATGGAAGATTGGGATATGAAGCCGCTTGGCACCAATGACAGAGAGGCATGAGTTTGTATCACCCAGCACGAGGACGGCATCAGGCTTAGTCTGGGCGAAGAGTTTATATGAGCAGTTGATAATGTTGCCACAGGTAGCACCGAGGTCATCACCTACAGCATCCATATAAACCTCCGGATCTTTGAGTTTGAGATCCTTGAAAAACACACCATTGAGATTGTAATCATAGTTCTGGCCAGTGTGGGCAAGGATAACATCAAAATACTGGCGGCATTTGGTGATAACGGCGGAAAGACGGATGATCTCGGGGCGGGTGCCGACAATAATGCAGAGCTTTAGTTTACCATTCTCCTGCCACTTTACGTCGGTATAATCGCATTTGGGTTGTTTGTTGTCCATTGTCATTATTTCTTTTCAACTGGATCAAAGTATGTATCTGCACGATTTGGATTAAATATTTCATTGCAGTACATTACTGTCACCAAGTCTTCTGTTTCACTTAAATTTATGATGTTATGAGTATAGCCTGGAAGCATATAGACGGCTTGGATGTGGTCGCCAGAAACTTCGTAGTTCCACACTTCATCGGTTTCCTCCTTGCGGAGTTGAATGAGTCCGTGTCCGCTGACGACAATGAAGGTCTCCCACTTGCTGTGATGCCAATGCTCACCTTTGGTAATCCCTGGTTTGGAGATATTGATAGAGACCTGACCATTATTGAGCGTATGGATGAGCTCGGTGAAGGATCCTCGGTTATCTACGTTCATCTTGAGGTCAACGACTACCTTTTCCTTGGGGAGGTAAGAGAGATAGGTGGTCATGAGCTTGTACTCAAGGGAGCCTTTGGGTACGGCCATTGCAGTCTGCACCTTGCCTGCCTCAGGATTGACGGATTTAGCACACTCGTTGATGATGTCAACAATCTCGCCGAGGGTGGTCTTGTGGATTACAGGACAGTAGCAATAGCGACCATCTTCCTTAGGAAGTAATTCGAGACCTTCGAACTCGCAACGATGTTCCTTACCTACGAGGGCACCAATCATTTCATCTACGAGGTCGTCGATGTAGAGAAGCTCCATCGCAATACTTCTGTCGTTGACCTGAATTGGCAGGTTGTTGGCTATATTATTACAGAATGTGGCGATGGCACTGTTGTAGTTGGGACGACACCACTTGCCAAAGAGATTAGGGAAACGGTAGATGAGTATATGGGCTCCTACCTCCTCGCCATACTGGAGGAAGAGATCTTCGCCTGCCTTCTTACTACGACCATACTCTGAGTTGCTGAAGCGACCAGTAAGGGAGGCTTGGGCTGATGATGAAAGCATTACAGGACAAGGGTTCTTATGCGCCTTAAGGGTATCGAGAAGGGTGCTGGCAAAACCGAAATTGCCTTGCATAAACTCTCCCTGATTCTGTGGACGATTGACACCTGCGAGGTTGAAAACGAAGTTGCACTCTGAGCAGAAGCAATCAAGTTCCTCCTGAGTGTTGCCAAGGTCATACTCGAAGATTTCATCGACTTGCACACCTTCGTACCAACGGGCCTTGCCTTCACGGATGTTATTGAGTTGGGAGCAAAGGTTTCGACCAACGAAGCCTTTGGCTCCGGTAACTAATATCTTCATGATTCTTTATTTCTAACTTACTGCACAAAGTTTCCTTCGCCAGAAAGTTCCTTCTGGATATATTCGAGTGCGACAATCTTCGCCTTGGCCTCCTCTACAGTCAATATACGAGTGTTGTTAGAGTTGAACTCTGTAAGAGTATTGCGCTCTGTCTCGCCCTCCTTGAAAAACTTGTCATAGTTAAGACCACGGTTGTCGGCAGGCACGCGATAGAAATCGCCCATATCCTCTGCCTTGGCACATTCCTCGTTGGTGAGAAGGGTCTCGTACATCTTCTCGCCGTGACGAATGCCGATGACTTTGATGTCCTCTTTCTTGCCACCAAAGAGTTCGCAAACGGCTTCGGCCTGGGTCTGAATTGTGCAAGCTGGAGCCTTCTGAACGAGGATATCACCGTTCTGTCCGTGTTCGAAAGCAAAGAGTACGAGATCGACTGCTTCTTCGAGCGACATGATGAAGCGGGTCATCTTAGGTTCTGTGAGGGTGATTGGGCTGCCGTTGCGAATCTGATCGATCCAAAGAGGGATGACAGAACCACGTGAGCACATGACGTTGCCATAACGGGTGCAGCAGATCTTGGTGTCGCCAGAGTAGCGAGACTTGGCCACAGCAATCTTCTCCTCGATAGCCTTGGTAATACCCATGGCATTGATTGGGTATGCAGCCTTATCGGTAGAGAGACAGATGACTGCCTTCACGCCTGCTTCGATGGCTGCGGTAAGGACGTTGTCGGTACCGATGACGTTAGTCTTGACTGCCTCCATAGGAAAGAACTCACAAGAGGGAACCTGCTTGAGAGCGGCTGCATGAAAGATGTAGTCGACTCCAAGCATTGCATTCTTACAGCTCTGAAGGCTGCGGACATCACCAATGAAGAATTTAATTTTTCTTGCTACTTCAGGCATCTTGACCTGATACTCGTGACGCATGTCATCCTGCTTCTTCTCATCACGAGAGAAGATACGGATTTCAGCGATGTCTGTGCAAAGAAAACGATTTAACACAGCATTACCGAATGAACCAGTACCACCGGTTATCATAAGGGTTTTATCTGCAAAAATACTCATAATTGTATTTTGTCTTATATTGTTGATTATTTGATAATTGCTTCTTTGATACTTTCTACGATATACTTCACATCATCGTCTGATACATATGGGCCTGCTGGCAAACAGAAACCAACCTTGAAGATTTCCTCTGATACGCCATTAGTGTAGACCACAGCATCGGCATAAACCGGCTGTTTGTGCATCGGTTTCCATACAGGACGGCACTCCACCTTCTTCTGAAGCATGAAGACACGAAGAGCCTCTACGTTATCATTTGGCTGACAGTCGGTTGTAGCAGAGGCAACAGCTTTGATAACTCCAGCAGCTCCACCTATGGCTGTCTTGATAACTTCTTTGTAGGCATTCTCCTGTCCCTTAATCCTAACATCCTCATCAATGGTAGCTGCACAGAGCCAAAAGTTGGCATCATAGCGTGAATCAGCAGGCTGCTTATGGATGTGTACTCCAGAAACATCCCTGAGGAGTTCCTCATAAAGTGACTGTACGTGCTTGTGATGCGCAATGTGAGAATCAAGGACGGTCATCTGACCTCGACCGATACCTGCGCATACGTTTGACATGCGGTAGTTGTAACCAATCTCTGTATGTTGGTAATATGGATAAGCATCACGTGCCTGAGTAGCATACCACATCACATTGTTGGCATCCTCTGCATTCCGGCAGATAAGGGCACCACCACCTGAGGTGGTAATCATCTTGTTACCATTGAAGCTGAGCACACCGAAGCGGCCGAAAGTTCCAAGTAACTGTCCGTTGAAACGTGAGCCCATACCTTCGGCAGCATCCTCTATGACTGGGATGTTGTATTTGTTGGCGATGATCATAATCTTCTCACAGTCGTATGGCATACCATAGAGAGCAACTGGGATGATGGCCTTTGGATATTTGCCTGTCTTCTCCTTACGGTCAATTATGGCCTTTTCGAGGAGTTCGAAATCCATATTCCATGTCTCACGCTCAGAGTCGATGAACACAGGTTTGGCGCCAAGATATGTGATAGGGTGAGATGACGCACAGAAGGTGAAGGATTGCACGCAGACCTCATCACCAGGCTGTACACCAGAGGCGATAAGGGCAAGGTGAACTGCAGCTGTACCAGCAGAGAGACAGACGACCTTACGATCAAGTTTTGTTCCGTCGCTATTAGTATTGGTAAAGTCTGCAAGGCTCTGCTCGAAGGCATTCACATTGGGTCCCATTGGTACAACCCAGTTGGTATCAAATGCTTCTTTGACATACTTCTGTTCAAGACCCTCACCGCTCAGATGAGCCAGGCAAAGATAAATGGGTTTTCTTTCTGACATAATCTATAGATTTTTTTAAAATTTGGATAAGCATCCACTTCTTCCTAAACTCCTTTAAACTAATTGATTATCATTAATTTATCTCGTTTAATAAAAAAGTAAGATTGCTGATTTTAACACTTAAAAACCCCTAAATCAGTTTTTTGCAGGATACTCTTCAAAATAGCCATTTTTAGACCTGTTTCTTCAAATTCCTTATCTGCATCATCCATACACTCTCGTAGATATTACAGAAACGATAATACTGCTGTACCATATAAGCTCTTCATTCTTATCCAAGAGTTTCAAGAGACCTGAAATCTCCTTGTCTTCAACTTTCCTGCGATAAGCTCCAAGTTGTTTTACCGTAAAACCTAAAGCTGCTCTAAGCACAGACACCGGGACTTTAGTTATAGTGCCTTAATCCATTCAAGATTCTAATCCCTCGTATAATTCCATTATAATTTACAATAAGGTAACAATATTCTGCGATCTAAACTTGACTCAGATGAATGCAGTGAATTCAACAGATGAATGATATATTTGATAGGGGAAAACTGATTGAAACCACAGCTTTCAACCAAGGAATACATAAAACAGAAATTTTACGTACAATCCTCGCTGCCTATATCCCGACTATTCTTCAAGTTAATCTTCACATAACACATCGTCTATTGGCACAAATTATTACTAAGCACTGCATCACCAAACTCCAACATATTCTTCATTGCTTTCCATTCATACTTAATATAATTTAGCGCCTTTTGGGTCATCTTTCCTAACCTATGGAATGAACCTTTATTGATATAGGAGTTGAACTTGTTTTCAATCTCTTGCATGGTAACACTGGAGCGACATACACGGATAGTAGCACGTGCTCCACTGAGTCTACGTTCTTTGCAATCTACATCAACAGTAAACAGTTTCTCTATCTTATTGATGAATCAACTAACAATACTCCTATTCTCATTTAAAGATTCCATAAACTGCCTCCGATAATCAAAAGCTTTGCATAACCATACTACCTTGAATTCGCTTTTCCACCGCACCACTTCTCATTTTCAAGCAATCGTCTTCCACTGGAACATAACCTCGATTTGAACCTTATATGGGTAGAGTAAGCTGGAAATCTTGTCACAATCGTCATTGATATTGCGAGGATTGAATACAACTTAAATCTTCTCCTTCAAAGGAGTCATCTCCACATCCATACGCATTTGCCGTTCTGCTTCCATGCATCGCAGTATATATCACATCTTCTCGCTTGGCATAGTTGTAATATCTCTATTGAAATATTACCGTCTCCTCAATGTCCTGCCAAGAAATTCAGTGTTGATTTATATTGGCGTCCAGAATTATTCCGGTTATTTATCCAATACCTCAAATCGAGGTGAGTTCTTGGATTTAAATTCAGGTACCACTTTCTTCATTAACCTCACTGTATCCATGATCTTTACAGTACGGGATAGTTTATCAAACTCTGTATAAATATCAAGAATATCAGTATATTCATAATGACGTACCTTAGCTATCATTATCTTCTTATTTTCGGTAGGAATCGTATTCTCCTTATCGCTCAGGACTTCTTCATAAAGCTTCTCACCCGGACGCAAGCCCGTAAACTTGATCTCAATATCTTCACCAGGACGATAACCGGCAAGTTCAATCATACGGGTAGCCAGGTCAACAATCTTCACGGCCTTGCCCATCTCAAAGACAAAAATCTCATTGCCTTCACCCATAGTGGCAGCCTCCATTACCAGACGACAAGCCTCGGGAATAGTCATAAAGAAACGGATGATATCAGGGTGAGTCACTGTGACAGGACCTCCATTCTCGATCTGTTCTTTAAAGCGGGGAATTACAGAACCGTTACTACCCAGTACGTTACCAAAGCGGGTAGTGATAAATTTAGTATGACCTTTTACTTTACCCTCACGAATGGCGCACCCTAAACTCTGTACATAGATTTCTGCCAAACGTTTAGAACATCCCATTACATTGGTCGGATTTACAGCCTTATCGGTAGAAACCATGATCATCTTTTCAGCTCCGTATTCAACTGCCATATCTGCAACCTGGCGAGAGCCAACTACATTGACCAATACAGCTTCACAGGGATTTTCCTCCATTAACGGAACATGCTTATAAGCAGCGGCATGAAAGATGATCTGAGGCTGATAAGTTTCGAAGACCATACGAAGACGTTCTTTCACACGGACATCTCCAATGACAGGAACAAAATCAAGACCGGGATAATTCTTCTCAAATTCCAGACGGACATTATGCAAAGGTGACTCGGCGGAATCAAACATAATCAGTTTCCTTATATTCATCTGAGCCAGTTGCCGGCAAAGCTCGCTGCCAATACTACCGGCAGCTCCTGTCACCAACACAACCTTACCACAAAACTCGGTCATCACTTCCTCCATATTAATCTGAATTTCTGAGCGACCCAGTAGGTCCTCAATCTTGATAGGGCGTACCCATTGGTGGAAACTTCCGTTTTCGTCAGCCTCACTGATACTAGGAGCAATCAATGTTTTCAACCCGCTTCTTTTGCAATACTGAAGCAGACGGTCTTCCTCCTCACGGGTATTTTCATAGCGGGCAAACAGGATGCCACCGATACATTTCTTATGAATAAGCTTGTTAAAGCACTCTTCATCCTTAAATGAATAGACGGGAAGATCAGCCACACGTCGGATGGACTCGCCCGTTCCGTGGATGCAGAAGCCTACCACTTTATAGTGGGAGCTGTTCATTAGCCGGACTTTCAATGCCACACTCTTATCATCAATGCCATAGATCAGAATATGCATATTCTTCTTATTCAGCATATTCAGCAGGAGTTCATATACCAGAATCAACTGAATACGGAAGCCTACCATGGCAATAAAAGTAAGCATACCATCAAACAGTACAAAGACTATTTTCTGACTATTATGCAGTCCCGTCTGAGGCAGGAAAAGCCAGATAGCCATTGCGATACAGACAGCTTTTATCAGTGCACTTCCGGCAAGTCTCCATAATTCCTTCAACTGGGAAAAACGGATCGTATTACGGTAGGTATGGAATAAAAAGGAACCTAAGACACTGGAGATCACAGAAATCGCCAAAATATGGAAGAGAGAAGTGATTTCTTTAGAAGTCTCCGTTATATAATGAATGCCGATAAATGACACCCAGGTACAAATCAAAGCTATGAACGTATCAATTCCTAATACAATCCAATAACTAAAATAGTTTTTCTGCAAATATTGAACAAAACGGTCAAATGCGTGTTTCATAATTTAAATACCCCAATAAATTATAAAGTCTTTTTTCAAAAAAGTAGATTTACTATGATAATAGTTTATAGTAGATTGTGTGTAACTGAATTTTCAGTGGTGAAGGCAATTGGTTTTTCAGAATCTTTTGCGAACGCCTCAGAACAGTCTTCTTCTTTGCCTCATCCTCTGAGTTGGCATACATAGACACACTATATCCCATCAGAAGAGACAGACACAAAGCAGCTTCCTGCTCAGCGGTCTTACCGTGACAAGGATACAGATCATTGATCAGTTCATGGATCTCTTTATTAAGTAGTGAAAGATCGTCGACACATATACAGTCCATATTCTCACCCATATGAAGCAATGTATCAACTGTTTTTTGAAGTTTTTCTATTTTCTCCTGTATGCTACTATTGAAGGTCCCCATCACCTACTTAGTTTCTTTCGCCAATTTGCTCTACATATCCGATAGGCATATCGACACAGGCACAGCCCAACATATCTAGCCGGACAGCAATCTTACTTTTGCCATCTAACGCAACTAGTTCTCCAACCAGTCCCGTCAAAGGACCTTTGATAACGCGAACTTTCTTTCCACGAGCTAATGGAGAATAATTCATACAGATTGCCTCTTCCGAATAATCGAGCATAAAACGGAAACGCGCCATCTGATCATCAGGAATCACAGCAGGCTTTCCCTCACCACGCAACACCATGTAACGGCTTACCGTGGCAAGAGTTAAAGCAGCAATCCGTTCCTTCGGATCGGCATGAACAAACACCATCATCGGAAGAAGAACTGTTTCAACTAATTTTCGGCGATCACTCCATTGATGGATTTCTTGCTGAACAGGAACAAAAGTCTCAATTCCCATTTTCCCCAAATATTCGGCTACTTTTTTCTCGTGATGTATGCGAACATGCGCCACATACCAGCGTTTTAAGCACGCTACGCCCTCCCCTGTCCCATTTTTGGTCCCGAGGATGGCTGATTTCTCTTTTGTTAGAATCATGTTTTTTTACCCCATATGTTTCCGTTACTTCTTAGGTAACGGAAATTTTGGCAGCAAAAAAAAACAATGAAAAAAACTGAAAAGCAGCAATAAATATGCTGTCAAGGGAGTTTACGCCCTAAGTAGAAGGGTATATACCAGTGGAAATTAGGTATATAAAGAGTTGGGCATGAAAATAAGCATTTTTCATGTCTAAACATATTTTTACCCTATATTTCAGATAAAACTAAAAAAAGTGAGCTTTAATTTGTTTCTTATCTACGTTTTTGTCTATCTTTGCATCAAATTTACTTCCGTTACCTAAGAAGTAACAGACACAATTTAATGCTGATTATTAACATTTTGTGCATTTACACCTGTCCCATACGACAGTTCTTCACGTAAGATAAATTCATTCGATTCACTTCAGTACGTTCCTGCAAGCCGAAACCTTTCAGATAAATCTGAGTAGTCTTGATCGACTTATGTCCCAGCGATTCGCTGATCATCTCAATAGGAACACCACGATACTTGGCGGTAGTAGCCCAGGAATGACGGATGGTATAGGAAGTGACAGGAGAAGTCAGCCGAAGAGCCTTTGCCAGCCCTTTCAGACGATTGTTAAACCTGCGGAGAGCAGACTGATATTCCCGATATGCACTTTCATCTTCTCTCTTCTTGTCGCCAAGAAGGATGCTGAACAGATAGTCGGGACAATCCGGATGAGAAGGCTGACAGTTACGAAGCCGGCTGATCATATCCTGTGCAGTATCCAGTATCTCTACACTCATCGGAGTTTTCGTCTTGATACGGTTATACCGGAGGATATTCCGTTCCAGTGAAGATTTCTCCAAATGAGCAAGGTCAGCGAAAGACATTCCGCAGAACTGGAACATCAGGGCAGCGATAGCCTGCGTACGACGCAAACGTTCCGACTTGGGATCTTCATAGAGGAGACGATTAAGTTCACCGACAGGCAACGCTTTCTTCTGGCAAATATCCACTCCCGTATAAACATCATGAAACAGACGATGCACATACGGAGCTCTGCCCGACTCCACTCCTCTATTATAGATACTGCGAAGCATACGCATATACGTAGATACCGTATTCGGCTTCAGACCGGAACTATAAAGATACTGTCCGTAACAACGCAAGCGTTCACGGGTGACTTGCCGGAAAGCAACATGGGTGGTACCACAAAACTTGGTAAAAGAAAAAAGAGCATTCGTATAAACATGGGCCGTAGAATGACGCCCCTCTTTTCGTAAACGACCGATGTACGACTCCGCACAGCGGCTAAATCCATTTTTATTCATCTTATATATCACTAGTAAATTTATACAATGATAAGACGAAAAAAACGATTTAGCAACAGAAGTTTAAAACCTTTCCAAAAATTATATAAAACTGAATGGGGATAGAATTGATGCTACTCCACTATCCACTTCTCAATGTTGCGTGTTTCTGAGCTAAAATTGACACCAATCTTGAAAAGTCTACGTTCATCTGCATCAAAAGGAAGTGCATAATGCTTTTCATTAATCTGTTTGATAGCTTCTTCAGCAGTACCATCCAACTTAAATTCCATCACATATATGAATTTATCAGTCTGTAAGACAAGATCGATACGCCCTTCACTTGTATGATATTCTACCTTAACGTAGAAGCCAATTAATTTGAAAACAATGAAAAGCACATTCTGATAATGCAATTCCAAATCACGGGCTAACTCATAGGGAGTATCGGCAAAGAAGCTTTGCAGGCGATGAAAGAAAGCATCACAATCGCCTTGTTCGACTTCATGAATAAATTTAGTGATCTGAAACGGTGATTCTATCTGATCTACATTTGCATAAAATGGAAGCAAATATTTCATAAATCCTTCCTCTACTTCACGATTGGGAAAGCCTAAACGATAAATTTTAAAACGACGGTCATAACCTTTTATCGTAAGATATCCACTTTGATAAATCACCGGAATAGGATTTTTTGAAGTGGAATCAATGCTATTCAAAACATCGGAATCTGTTTCCACATTTACAACACGCCGGAGATCATAATGACTACGTTTTAAAAGTTCAACCAGATAGGTCGGTGTACCTGTTTCAAACCAGTAATCACCAAACTTCATTTGGTCAAATGTATTAAGCAAACTGAAGGGATTGTAAATACCGACAGAGTCTTCTACAAAATGGTAGCCATCATAACATACTTTCAATTCCTTACAAACTTCATCATAACTCATTTTCTGATTCCGAGCCAGTTCATGAAGTTCTTCTTCCAAATTATCATGTATTTCTTTCTCTGTAATACCACAAATCTCAATGAAGCGCTCATCCATCGATATGTCTTTCAGATTATTCAAGTCACTGAAGACACTAACCTTGCCGAACTTAGTGACGCCTGTCAGCATAGCGAATTTGATGTAGCCATCTTTGCTTTTCAATGCGCCATAAAATGGCTTCAATGTATTACGGTAGTACTTTTGCAGTTCCTCATCTCCAATGGCTTGCAACATGGGTTTGTCATACTCGTCCACCAAGATGACAACGCGCTGTCCTGTCTTCTCGCAGGCACGCTGTATAATACCTGCAAAACGCAGGGAAAACGAACGTTCGGAAGGCTCGGCCCCATATAGTTTCTCCCATGCTACCAATGACTTTTCGAGTATGTTATCAAGACTTTCGGGTACATCGTATTTTTCGATATTGAGGTCCAGATGCAATATCGGATGCTTTATCCAATCCTTTTCAAGGGTCTCGATAGCCAGACCCTCGAAAAGTTCTTTCTTCCCTTGAAAGTAGGCTTCTAGCGTAGATATAAGCAAGCTCTTCCCAAAGCGACGGGGACGACTCAGAAAATAATAACTGCCCGTCTTCGCCAGACGATACACTAATGCAGTCTTATCAATATAAAAGTAATCTTCTTTACGGAGCTTCTCAAAATTCTGTATACCTATCGGATAAATCTTGCTATTCATACTTTTTCTGATTATTATTTGCGTACCCAACTGGGTATACAACCGAATATGCACAAAGATACACCTTTCTTTCTACAACGCAAAGCAGGCGAGAAAGTTTTTCTCGCCTGCCCGGTCTATACTTTTATCAATAATATTTCCTGTTATTTACACGTATGTTTCCAACAATTTTACGTTTCCGTTTTCAGGAGTAATCGTTACATCCAGTGTAGTGGCAGGAAGAAGGATTGATTCTCCGGCACCTACTACAAGTTCATTACCTTCATTGTCTTTGATTTTGCAGGAGCCTTCCATACAAATGAAGATCACGAATGAATCGAGTTCCGAATAGTCACAGCTGATTTCTTCGGTCATATCATACACGGAAGTAGTGAAGTACGGACAAGCTACGAGTTCTACAGGCTCATCTTTCACAGCTTCATATTTGGTACGGTAATCATCCAACACTTCGTAATTGATGGCTTCACGCGCCAGATCGGTATGCAGTTCACGAGTCTTTCCGTTTGCATCCTTACGGTTGAAGTCATAGATACGGTAAGTGATGTCCGAAGTCTGCTGGATTTCGGCAATAAACGCACCGGCACCAATACTGTGCACACGTCCGGCAGGAAGGAAGAATACATCTCCCGGCTTGATCTCATACTCCTGCAATACGTCGGTGATCGTATTGTTCAGCACGCGCTCTTTATATTCTTTCGGGGTGATTTGCTCGGAAAATCCAGAACGCAGTTTCGCTCCTTTATCAGCATCCACTACATACCACATTTCGGTTTTACCCATTGAGTTGTGCCTTTTCTTTGCCAAATCATCTGCCGGATGCACCTGAATAGATAAATCCTGCTTTGCATCAATGAATTTAATAAGCAGTGGGAATTTGTTGCCAAAACGAGCATAATTCGCTTCGCCAACCAGTTCCTCGCGATACTTCTTCACCATATCAGCCAGGGTTAAACCTTTGTCCGGGCCATTAGCCACAACAGATTCATTGTCCTCTACGCCGGAAATCTCCCAGCTTTCTCCTACTCCTTTCAAGTCTGAATTCAAATGCTTGAACGGAATAATTTTGTCGCCCCCCCAAAGCGTCTGCTTCAGAATAGGTTCGAATTTTAATGGATACATTTTTGTTTTTCTTGTTAATAAACTTAGATTAAATTCTCCCGGATTATTATAATCCGGGAACAAACATACGAAAAAATGTTCACTTTAAAAGAAAAGAAGGATGAAAAATACAGAAACCTAAGTGAGAACGCTAAACTTTCCTAAACTACCCACCATATTTAGCCGGAATAATTTGTGAGTAACAAAGAATTTACCTTTATTTGCAAGAAAATTTTAAGAATACCAGACATGAATAACACATTCCCAACGGAAGGGAATCTATCAGGGCTCAGCCGGAAAGATTTCCAAAAGGAGATAAATAATAAAGAAACTGATTTATTTATCCTCAAAAATAAAAAGGGAATGGAAGTCGCCGTAACTAATTACGGATGCGCCATTCTCGCTATCATGGTACCGGATAAAGATGGAAAATATGCAAACGTTGTCCTCGGACACGACAGCATAGACCACGTTGTCAACAGCCCGGAACCCTTCCTCAGCACTACTATCGGACGCTATGGCAACCGCATCGCCAAAGGAAAATTCACATTGTACGGAGAAGAGCACGAGCTCACCATCAACAACGGACCTAACTCCCTGCACGGAGGACCTACCGGTTTTCACGCCCGTGTCTGGGATGCCGACCAACTGGCTGAAAATATAATCCAGTTCAATTATGTTTCAGCCGACGGCGAAGAAGGTTTCCCGGGAAATCTGGAGGTTGAAATGGTTTATCGTCTGGAAGAAGAAGAGAATGCACTGGTAATCGAATATCGTGCCACAACTGACAAAGCTACTGTAGTCAACCTGACTAATCACGGTTTCTTCAATCTGGCTGGTATCAGCAATCCCACTCCTACTATCGAAAACAATATTGTTACTATCAACGCTAATTTCTACACGCCTATCGATGAAGTTTCTATCCCAACCGGAGAAGTTGCCAAAGTAGAAGGTACTCCGATGGACTTCACCACTCCGCATACCGTAGGCGAACGCATCAACGATAAATTCCAACAACTGATTAACGGTGCCGGATACGACCACTGCTATGTACTGAACAAGATCGAGACAGGTTCACTGGATCTGGCTGCTACTTGTTTCGAACCGAATAGCGGTCGTACCATGGAAGTATACACTACCGAAGCAGGCGTACAGCTTTACACCGGTAACTGGCTGAATGGTTTCGAAGGTGCCCACGGTGCTACATTCCCTGCCAGAAGCGCTATCTGTTTCGAGGCACAATGTTTCCCCGATACTCCGAACAAACCTCATTTCCCCTCGGCTACTTTATTGCCGGGCGACGAATACCAGCAGGTGACTATCTACAAATTCGGTGTGGAAAAATAAAAGAAAAAAATAACAACTAACCTAATTTTATAAACTAACATTTTTAATAGAACCATGACACAAGAAAAAAAGAATGGAAAAATCATTGCCATTATCACGATGATTTTCCTTTTCGGTATGATTTCATTCGTTACTAACCTCGCAGCTCCTATGGGTATTGTGTTGAAGAACCAATTCGACGTATCCAATGCTTTGGGTATGCTGGGAAACTTTGGTAACTTTATAGCTTACGCAGTAATGGGTATCCCGAGCGGTATCTTGTTGCAACGTGTGGGATATAAGAAAACAGCACTTATCGCAGTAGCTATCGGTTTTATCGGCGTAGGTATCCAGTTCCTGTCCGGTCATTCAAGCCCGGAAATGGCTTTTGCCGTTTATTTGATTGGTGCATTCGTAGCAGGTTTCTCTATGTGTTTGCTTAACACTGTTGTAAACCCGATGTTGAACAAACTGGGTGGTGAAGGTAACAAAGGTAACCAGCTTATCCAGGTGGGTGGCTCTTTCAACTCTGTAATGGCTACCATTACTCCGATGTTCGTTGGTATCCTGATCGCCGGATCTATCGAGAAAGCTACTATTTCTCAGATTTTCCCTGTAATGTACACTGCAATGGCTGTATTCGCTTTCGCATTCTTCGTACTTCTGTTTGTACGCATTCCGGAACCGAACACTGCTGCTACAACTGAACCGATCAGCACACTGATGAAAGGTGCTTTGAAGTTCCGTCACTTTGTACTGGGCGCTATCGCTATCTTTGTATATGTAGGTATTGAAGTAGGTGTACCGGGTACTCTGAACCTGTTCCTTACTGACCCTGTAGAAAAAGGCGGTGCTGGTATCGCTTCTACAATCTCCGGTTTCGTAGTAGGAACTTACTGGTTCCTGATGTTGATCGGTCGTCTGGCCGGTGCTTCACTCGGTGCCAAAGTTTCCAGTAAAGTGATGCTTACGTTTACATCTGCTCTGGGATTGATTTTAGTATTCCTTGCTATCTTCTCTTCTACAGGAACATTGGTTAATCTGCCTGTACTTCAACAAAGTGCAACCGGTGGTTTGTCATTCGGTTTTGCAGAAGTGCCCATTAACGCCATGTACTTGGTATTAGTTGGTTTCTGTACTTCTATCATGTGGGGTGGTATCTTCAACCTTGCTGTAGAAGGACTGGGTAAATATCTGGCTGCTGCTTCCGGTCTGTTTATGGTACTGGTATGCGGTGGAGGTATCCTGCCCGTTATCCAAGGTCTGGTAGCTGACATCGCAGGTTTCATGCCTAGCTATTGGGTAATCATCGCTGCTCTGGCATACTTGCTGTACTACGGTCTGGTAGGTTGCAAGAACGTTAATAAAGACATTCCAGTAGAATAAAAACTCTGAATTTAATTTATTCACCTTATAAAATTGATTTATCATGGATATAGAACACGTAAGAAGTCGCTTCATTAAGCATTTTGATGGAACTACAGGATTTATATATGCCTCTCCGGGTCGTATCAACCTGATTGGCGAACATACTGACTACAACGGTGGATTCGTATTCCCCGGAGCTGTAGACAAAGGTATGCTTGCTGAAATCAAACCGAACGGCACTGACAAAGTTAGAGCTTATTCTATCGACCTGAAAGATTATGTAGAATTTGGTCTGAACGAAGAGGATGCTCCCCGCGCAAGCTGGGCAAGATACATTTTCGGTGTATGCCGTGAAATGATCAAACGTGGCGTAGACGTGAAAGGATTCAATACCGCTTTCTCCGGCGATGTGCCTCTGGGTGCAGGTATGTCTTCTTCTGCTGCTTTGGAAAGTACATACGCTTTCGCATTGAACGAACTGTTCGGTGAAGGTAAAATCGACAAATTCGAATTGGCTAAAGTAGGTCAGGCAACTGAACACAACTACTGCGGTGTAAACTGTGGTATCATGGACCAGTTCGCTTCTGTATTCGGTAAAGCTGGCAGCTTGATCCGTCTGGACTGCCGTTCACTGGAATACCAGTACTTCCCATTCCATCCGGAAGGTTATCGTCTGGTTTTGATGGATTCAGTAGTGAAACATGAACTGGCTTCTTCTGCTTACAACAAGCGTCGTCAGAGCTGCGAATCTGCTGTTGCCGCTATCCAGAAAAAACATCCGCACGTAGAATTCCTGCGTGACTGTACAATGGCTATGCTGGAAGAAGCGAAAGCTGACATCAGCGCTGAAGATTATATGCGTGCCGAATACGTAATTGAAGAAATCCAACGTGTACTTGACGTTTGCGACGCTTTGGAAAAAGACGATTACGAAACAGTAGGTCAGAAGATGTACGAAACTCACCACGGTATGAGCAAATTGTACGAAGTGAGCTGCGAAGAACTTGACTTCCTGAACGATTGCGCTAAAGAATACGGTGTAACCGGTTCACGCGTAATGGGTGGCGGCTTCGGTGGTTGTACTATCAACCTTGTCAAGAACGAACTGTATGACAACTTCGTTGAAAAGACAAAAGAAGCTTTCAAAGCTAAATTCGGCAGAAGCCCGAAAGTATACGATGTAGTAATCGGTGACGGTTCACGCAGAGTAGAATAAGTTATTATTCATCAGAATTAAATAAGCAGGGCGTCTTTCCGGAATGGAAGGACGCCCTTACTTTTCAATTAACAAAAATCTAAAACCTATTATCTAACCTAACCCTATAATTTTCTGTTTATTGTACGCCTTCCGTTGTCATCTGAATGCGTTTCATGGTGCCATCCTCGTTATAATACAAGCGGTCTATGCAGACGGAACGACGGAAACTGCCTCCGGCTGTATTGATGCTTCCATTATGATAAATGAAATACCAGTCGCCCTTGAACTCGATAATAGCCTGATGATTGGTATTGGAATTGCCGGCTATCTCATTAAGGATGCCTTTGTATTCCCAAGGTCCGGTAATACTACGGCTCATGGCGTAGCATATCTTTTCCGGAAATTCAGAAGCATATGAAAGGTAGTACCAGTCTCCACGCTTATGTATCCACGGAGCTTCCGTATATCGGGGTAGATGAACCGGTACGATAGGACCATCCAGCTCAATCATATTCTTTTTCAGTTTGACATAGTAGCATTGAGTATTCCCCCAATAAAGATATGCCTGTCCGTCGTCATCAATAAAAACGGTCGGATCGATATCTTCCCAAGAGATCTTGGTAAATTCGGTCGTCATATCATTGGTGATCAGCGCAGAACCACGGGCATCTACAAAAGGACCGACCGGCGAATCAGATACGGCTACACCGATGGATTTTCCGTGAATAGAACCGTGTTCCACCGTCACATACCAATAGAACTTTCCGTCACGTTCTATAACCTGACTGGCCCATGCTTCCCCTTTTGCCCAACTGAAATCTTTGGCTTTCAAAGGAACAGGATGTTCCGTCCATGTTTTCATATCGGGAGAAGAAAAGACACACCATTCATTCAGCTGGTAATGTTCTCTGGGAGGAGGACATTCGTCATGTCCGGCATAAATGTACACCTTACCGTCATGCACCATAGCACCCGGATCGGCTGTATATTTATACTTTATGATGGGATTGCCATTGGCTACAAAAGTAGTGTCATTCTGCGCAGACAGCCCGGAAAAGGCTGCCAATACGCATGAGATCATAACTAGTTTAACGCTATTCATTTTATTTCTTCGTGAATTTATAAACTGCAAACGTGTTCGGTCCGAGTTCGGTGGTTAACGCATGACCATTGACCGTTACCGGTGTCTCCTGTGGAGTGATGGCAAACGGTTGTTCAAGCGTATTATCTTTGTCCTGGTCGAGTGAGCTAAGAGTGATGCAACGTCCTTCGGACAATACATCCTGCTTTTTCAGACCTTCGAAAGTCAAGGATACAGGCTGTGTCTTATCGGAAGTATTAGCTACTTTGACAATCAGTTCGTTCTTATCCTTATCATAGACTGCACTGGCAAAAAGTCCGTTTTGTCCTTCCGCTCCCGTTACCGGTTTCTTGTTCATGGTGAGAGGAAGTACATTCGTTCCTTTGTTCTGTGCGTATAGTTGTTGTACATAGTAACTTACGGTACGCACCGAGTTAAGATTATCAAACCAGATCATGTCCGGACGCCACTGCCATCCCTCTACATGAGCGAAAAGCGGCGCATAAGTAGCCATGTGTACGATATCGGCATTTCGCTCCAATCCGGTCATGAAGGCTGCTTCGAGCAAGGCAGCATGGAAGTGGTTCCATTTCTTTCCTTTTCCGTGACAAGCATATTCGCCGGCAAATACTTTCGGTCCTTTGCGGTCATAGTTATCATAGCGTGCTCCCTGACTAAGGAACCAGCTTTCGGGACGGTAGAAGTGTTCGTCTACCAAATCAGCTTTCAAACGTTTCATCTCAGGCCACAGATAATCGAACTCTTTTCCTTCGGAGTTCGGACCGGAACTGCCTACAATCATGATTTCCGGATGCGCTTTGCGAAGAGCCTTGATAAACGGTTCGAGACGTTCGGGATACTCTTTTCCCCACTGTTCGTTACCGATGCCCAGATATTTCAAATTGAAAGGTGCCGGATGTCCCATATCGGCACGTACTTTCCCCCAAGTCGTGTTCACGTCTCCATTGGCAAATTCAATCAGATCGAGTGCATCCTGAATATAGCTGTCCAGGTCGCAAACTGCTACGTGAGCTTTTTCTTCATTGTTCTGATACTGACAGGCAAGTCCGCAGTTCAGAATCGGAAGCGGTGCCGCTCCCATTTCTTCAGAAAGGAGGAAATATTCATAGAATCCCAGTCCGTAGCTTTGATAATAATCCGGAAAGAAACGATGGGTAAAGGTATATTGCCAGCGGTTTTCGTTCAATGGACGGTTTTCTACCGGGCCCACGGATTTCTTCCAGTCATAACGGGTTTCGAGATCCGTACCTTCAACGATGCAACCACCGGGGAAACGGAAAACTCCCGGATGAATATCCGCCAAAGCCTGCGCAAGATCTTTGCGAAGACCATTCTCATGCCCCTTCCAAGTATCGACAGGGAAAAGGGAAATATGCTCTAAGTCAACCGTACCCTGGGAAGCAAGGAAAATACGAAGCGTTGCTTTAGGATTGGTAACACCCGATTTTAAGATTACCTGATATTTCTTCCAGTCTTTGGAATCAATGGTCAGTGTCTGAGAGGCAAAAGCCTGATGTTCGCCCATAGATTTGGTATCTACAAGTTCCACACGTATCTTTTCGCCTGTACCTCCATGCGGCAGACGTGCCCATACAGAGAAGCGGTATTCTTCACCCTGCTTAACTCCGATGCCGAAGAAGCCTTCATTATCCAGTCCGGTATGCTTGTGGGCATGCCCCGGATTATCAAGACGCACGTAATGTGGATTGCGTTCAAAAGGACCGTCATCCTGCAAAGTCACCTTTCCATAAGTCTTCCATCCCATCAGATGCTGAGGGAATTCGAATGAACGGTTCTTTACCAGTTCGGCATAAAGTCCGCCATCAGCAGCGTAATTGATGTCTTCAAAAAAGAGTCCGTACATTGTCGGCTGGATTTCAGCACCCAACTTTTTAGTCTGGATCACCATTTCATTGGTTTGTGCATGAAGTGCCATGCCGGTAGATAAGGCTAATGCAGCCAGTAATTCAGTGTATCTTCTCATGGTTTTCAATAAAAATTATATATAGTTATTTGATTCTTTTTCCCCAGACAGAACGTCCCCGGCTATCGAGTCCGGTAAAGAGAATTGTTTCGGTTTCGTTCTCCCAATCGTGTCCTGCAAAGATAACCAGATTCTCAATCTTCTCCGAGTTCAAATCTACCATTAATAGATGTTTTTCGGTCAAAAAGGACCATTTTCCATTCATTTGAACTATATTCCATCCGTTATCGGTCATCTGCCCTTCGCACGTGCCGTCTTTTACCAAAGTCATTCGGGTGGACAGGTTCCATTCCTTCTCTTTCAGTTCTCCCTCTCCCCATAAGATCTGTCCGGCTTCCAGCTGACGTTCATACCTTGGTTCCTGCACTCGGATGATTTCCCATTCACCGACCAGGTCTTCTTTGCTGAATTGGCGTGGAGCAGTCCCTGCATATCTTTCGGGAGAAGCGACCGGCCAGCCTTCAGGAGTGAAGAACAACTGCCGTATATGCAACACCATTAACTGATTTTGCGGTGACAGACGCCCCTGATGTGCCATAAAATAGTTTCCTTCACCGTCAGAAAAGACGGCACAATGCGCTGTACCCGCCCATCCGGTATGGTTCTCAAAACGGTATGGTGCAGTCAGTATCGGGAAGTTGTTGGTCGTATCTTTCACAGCCTTGCCAAAGTAGTCCGTAAACGGACCTTCGGCAGCATCCGAACGGCTGACACGTACATTATAAGTCGTCATCAGCGGATCATAGGAAGTGAAAAGATAATATTGTTTCAGCTCCGGATGATAGATTATTTCCGGTGCTTCGAGATTGTCCTTCCGATAGTTGGCACGCCGTGCTACAAGGTGCCCCAAATCGCCTTCGTTTAAGGCTAATCCGGTTTTAGGGTTCAGTTCGACGCAATACAGACCACCGAAGAAGGAGCCGTAGTGCATCCACCATTTACCAGTATTTTCATCTGCTATGACGCTCGGGTCGATAGCATTCATGGCGGTAGAATCATCTGTTTTAACAATACAGCCTTTCTGTGTCCACGGCCCTTCGGGAGAGGTTGATTCGGCAAGTCCGATATAGGATGTCTTACGTCCGAATGCAGATACGCAATAGTAGAGGCGGTATTTATCTTTATAAGGGATGATATACGGTGCCCAGATATTAGTCGCCCCCTGCCCTCCTGCATGAGACTGTACCCATTGAACCGCTTCTTCCGGTATTTCGGGAAATGCCCATCCCAGAAATTCCCAATGTACCAAATCTTTAGAACGGCGCATCTGGATAAATCCCAACGGCACGCCTTTCTCTCTCGCTTCTTTCCGGTTCTCACCGAAAATCGCATCTGTAGAATACATATAATAATAGTCGCCCAGCTTCCGACAGGACGGATCGTGTACATTGTATGTTCCCCATTGACGGTAATCTTCCATTTTGGCTACTGATAAATAATTATCATCCCAAGGATTAGCAGAAGGAGTCGGAGTAAACACGGAAGAAGTGCAACTTACAAAGAAGCTGCCTGCTACTAAAAGAACTGGCAAAAACAAGTTTTTCATAATATCTGTGTATTCGTTCATCAATTATGCTACAAAAATACGCCCCGTTTCCCCTATGGAAGGTGGACATACGAACACGATTGGTGGACAATCCGATAATCTGCTGAAAAGAAGCTCTTCTCATTTTTGTGATTGAAGAGATTCTTCTAACTTTGCCCTTATTAATACGTACATATATGAAAAAACACCTACTTATATACCTTATAATATATAGTATCTGTTCACTGACCGGGCAGGTTCGGGCACAGGAACGGTTTGCCGACCGCTATAATATTACGTATGTGACCATGAACGAGGGGCTTCCACATAATTTTATCGATGACCTGTACAAAGACAGCCGGGGATTTATGTGGATTTCGACTGCCGGAGGCGGGCTTTCCCGTTATGATGGCTATGAGTTTGTAAACTACACTCCCAATAATCACCAATGCAAACTAAAAAGCAACTTTATACGCAATGTCTGTGAAGACGCCTTCCAACGCCTTTGGATCGTCTCCGAAGGGGGAACGGATATTATTGACTTATCTACTTTAAAACCGATTACCCCCCGTGACCCGAAAGGGATACTTCCAAAGATACTGGAGCTACCGGCTACCCGTATCATGAAAGATACGCAAGGCTGTATCTGGCTTCATTGCGACAACGCCCTTCACCGCATCGAATTCAATGACAAAGGGGAAGTGCAAATCCTGTCTACACTTAGCCCTGTCTATCTGAATGGTCCGGACATTGCTCTGAAAGACATTGACGAGGATGGGAAAATATGGATGGGAAACAATGGAGAAATACGAAAAGTGGCATTAAGTCCGCAAAAGAGACTGGTAACCATTCCCATAGCCGACTGCCTGAAGTTCGAAGCGGGAACTTATATTTCGGATTTCCTCAGCAAAGAGAATGAAGTCTGGATCTCCAGTGACCGCGGACTATTCCGTTATAATAAAAGCGGCAATGTGATAAAACGATATGAACATGATTCCGGCAATCCCTATTCCCTGTCGCAAAATTATCTGACAAATTTAGCTATCACCGATGAAAAACAGTTAATCGTCGCGACACTACGTGGTATTAATATTTATAACCCGATGACGGATAATTTTGAACGTATAGCCTGTGACCTTCCGAATGGCGGCACCAATCTGCTGAACAGTAACTTTATTAATTGCATATTGACTGATGGAGAACATATCTGGTTCGGTACGGAAACCGGAGGTATCAATCTGTTAAATCCACGACAACTATCGATACGGAGCTACCGGCATGACAAGGAAAATCCGTCAAGTTTATCCTATAATCCTGTCAATGCAATTTATGAAGATGTATACGGAACCTTATGGGTAGGGACAGTAGAAGGCGGACTGAACAGAAAAGAACGGAACAGCGAAGATTTCACTCATTATACACGTGAACACGGAGGGCTGAGTCACAACTCCGTCAGTGCCCTGACTGCCGATACCGACAATCACTTATGGATAGGTACATGGGGAGGAGGTCTCAATCTGCTTGATCTGAAAGCTCCCCGACAGATACAGGAAGTGATTTCCTCACAGACCAGCGGAGGAGTTCCGATTAACTTTATCGGAGTATTGAATTATGACCCTATTAATAATGGTATATGGATAGGCGCCAATCAGGGACTCTATTTCTATGATCCGGTAAAAAAGGAGATAACTGCTCCATTACCGGATAAGGCTGCTGAAAATATTCATGGCTGTATCGGTTCCATCATAGATAAGGAGGGTAAACTCTGGGTCGGTTGTCTGGAAGGGGTTTATATCATCGATCTGCATTCCCGTTCTTCAAAAGGAGAATTCCAGTACAGGCACCTGAACTACAAACTGGACGATCCATCTTCCCGCCTGATTGAGAAAATAACCTGCTTTTATGAAGGTAAGGACGGAACTTTATGGCTGGGCAGTAACGGATATGGCATTTATCAACGAAAAATCGATGCTCAAGGAAAAGAACAGTTTATCTCTTATGGCACAGCGCAAGGATTACCGAACAACAGTATTCGGGGAATACTGGAAGATAACAACGGTAACTTATGGATCAGTACCAATAATGGACTCTCCTGTTATCACCAGGCAGAGAATCGTTTCATTAACTATACCATACAGGATGGTCTGATTGACACACAGTTTTATTGGAACGCCTCATGCGGTTCTTCTCATGACTTACTCTATTTCGGCAGTGTAGGCGGATTGGTTGCAATCGAAAGTAATCGTCCGGCGATGTCTCTTCCGGCTGCCAAAGTACGTTTCACCCGTCTGCGGATAGGTAATGAAGAAATATTGCCAGGCAGCGAATACCTGTCGGAAGATATTGCTATAACGACGGAACTGAAACTGCATGAAAAAGAGAAATCTTTCTCACTCGAATTTGCAGCGCTCAACTTTGAGTCAAACAATACAGCCATATACAGTTATCGCCTGGTCGGTTTTGACGATAAATGGGTACAGGTTCCGGGCAACCGGCGTTTTGCCAGTTATACGAATTTACCTCCCGGTTCATACACTCTACAGGTCAGATATACTCCTGACGGCGAAAACGAGGGAGAAAACATAACGGAACTGAAGATTACGATTGTACCTTATTTCTATAAGACTGTATGGTTTATTCTATTCATCATCGTATTGTTGTCTGTCAGTGTATGGCAATTCTATCAATGGCGCATCCGTAATCTGAAACGACAGAAAGAATATCTGCACTGCACGGTAGAAGAACGTACCCGTGAACTGGAACAGCAAAAGCATCTGTTAGAAAATCAAACGGATGAACTGTCACGCCAAAACCAGATGCTGATTCAGCAGAATGAGAAAATCACGAGGCAGAAGGCACAACTGATTCGTATGTCCCGTAAAGTGCAGGAATTAACGCTTGACAAGATTTCATTCTTTACGAATATTACCCACGAATTCCGCACACCGATTACCCTCATTATCGGTCCTATCGAACGTGCGTTGAAATTAAGCTACAATCCGCAAGTCATTGAGCAATTGAACTTCGTGGAACGCAATTCCAAATATCTATTGTCTCTTGTCAATCAGTTGATGGATTTCCGGAAGGTAGAGTCCGGCAAACTGGAGATTGTGAAGACTCGGGGAAATTTTCTGAAATTTATCGATTCACTGATCACTCCGTTTGAGGTATTCGCCCAAGAGCGGAACATTGTGCTCAAACGCTATTACCGGATGGAGATGCCGGAGATTTTGTATGATGAGGAAGCAATGCGCAAGGTAGTCACCAATCTGTTGAGTAACGCTATCAAGTTTACTCCTAACGGGGGAACTGTATCTCTCTACCTATCTGCTCTTTCCGCCAAGGACGGTGAAAAGGAGACATTGTATATTTGCGTCAAGGACAGTGGTTCGGGCATCCCTGAGGAAGACCTCAACCGAATTTTCAACCGCTTCTACCAGTCGCAGAATCAAGTGAAATATCCGGTATACGGACAAGCAGGAACAGGCATCGGTTTATACCTCTGCAAACGGATTGTTCAAATGCATGGCGGAGAGATCAAAGCATTTAATAACCGTCATGCGGGATGCTCTTTCCGCATTCTCCTCCCCTTGCAACGGGAAGAAGGGAAAGACGAAAAGACAATCATTATTGATCACAACGATTCGTCCGCAATTCCTGTTCAGGATTCCGGCTCTCCAAAAGAGAAAGAGGCTTTAAGTATACTGGTTGTGGAGGATAATGCTGATATGCGGGGATACATCCGGTCTATTCTTCGTGAACAGTATCATGTACTGGAAGCTGCCAATGGCGAAGAAGCATTACATATACTTAATAGTAATCCAATAGACTTTATTATCAGTGATTTGATGATGCCCGTCATGGACGGAATCGAGCTGTCCCGAAGGGTAAAGGAGACATTTGCCATTTCGCATATTCCTTTCCTGATGCTGACTGCCAAAACCTCACAAGAAGCCCGACTGGAAAGCTATCGTATGGGAGTGGATGAATATCTGCTGAAACCTTTTGATGAGACATTATTATTGACCCGTATTCAGAATATTCTGGAGAACCGGAAACGATATCAACGTAAATTTACGCTTGATATGGACGTGGACGTACTTAATATGGAAGAAGAATCCGGTGATAAGAAGTTCCTCAATCAAGTAATGGAAGTTATCAAAGAGAACTACAAGAACTCCTATTTTGAAGTCAGCGATTTTTGTGAAGCCGTCGGGGTAAGCAAAAGCCTGCTGAACAAAAAACTGCAAAACTTAATCGGTCAGTCCGCCGGACAGTTCATCCGGAATTACAGACTGAACATCGCTCGGGAATTGATTCTGAAGAATCGGGAAACGAAGAATATGAATATAGCGGAAGTTGCCTACGAAGTAGGATTCAATGATCCCAAATATTTTACAAGATGCTTCACGAAACATTTCAATGTGACACCAAGCGCACTGCTGAATAACGAAGAATAACTGATATAAGGGTTGCTATTATGAAACAATGATAGCAGCCCTTCGTCTTAAAATGAGCTCATTTTAAGAGACATCCGTCCGAGATTATACCCAAAGTGTAAAAAAGACACTTATATAGTCGTTTATCCACCTCGAAAATTCATTTGTCCACCTTTAATATACTCATCGGTTGTATTTTTGCGACACTACAACGAGTAGAATTATTGTTGAACCATTAATATCAATATCTATGAAGACAAGGAAATGGCCGTTACTACTTATGGCAATTCTTACCGTTCTCAGCATGAGTTCTTGTCAGGATTGGGGAGAAGCCGACCCACCGGCAGGCAATCAAAAACTTCCGGCAAAGCCGGATACCTCCGCTAAATTAATAGCTGAATTTACATTTGACGAAGATTTCAACTCTACTGCCACCGAAGGCGAAACACCTATACCGGGGGAAGGTTTTGCATACAGTGCAGATCAGGAGATTCCGGAAATCGTACAGGATGACGAAAGAGAAAACGGAGTTATGCACGCCAACGGCGGATATCTCCGCATTCCCAACCCTCTTATCGGTGCAGATATCCAGACAGGAGTCTCATTCAGTTTCTTCGTAAAATCTACTAAAACAGACCATACAGGTGCACTGATCTCTTTCAGTGACGGAACGGACAAACTGTATTTCACTGCAAATGCTTTTCTGAGCTATACCGGCACAGGAGGTTATCTGGACGTAAATGATCCGGAAGTCAGTGTAACGAACGCAATGCCTTACGGGACATGGCATTATGTTGCCTTGACTTTCACAGAGAAAGGATACGCCATTTATATCGATGGCACCAAGAAATACGACACCAACAACCATGCCAGCATCAGCTCCGGAAAGACAAGGGCTGTGAGCGTAGGTGACTTCGATTATTCCAATATGATCGATTTATTGTCATCTGCCACCTATATATATGTAGGCTATGGTTCGGATACGGAAACAGCCGAAGCCTATTATGATGATCTGAAGATCTGGACAAATACCTTCTCGGACAGCGATGCTCAGGGACCGAATATCGGTGGCGGAATACACGTGCCCGATCCTGTTTATAAAGCTACTTTCGAAACGACTACCGGACTACAGATTGTCGGCAGCGGCAGCTTTGTTACAGATGATAATAGCGCCTTCGGAACTGTATTCAAGAATATCCCCGGAGGAATGCGTCAGAATTACTTGTTGCTTCCGGAAGATGTAATGTCACATTCTGCCGAAACGAAGGAAATGTCTATCGGTATGTGGGTGAATGCGAAGGATGCCGGAATCTCATCCACTTATATGTGGTCACCATTATTCAGCGCCCACGGACAGGCACCGGGCATAGCAGGTACTGCCAATACAGACAACTGGCCTATGTTTGCATTGTATGTAAGAGGAACATTACAACTGAATAATACCGGATGGTGCAACTTTGATGATGCACAGAATGTAAATGGTACCAATGCTCTATATCATGACGCCACTGACTGGTTGGCTGATCATCAATGGCATTACTATACAGTAACTCTCACCGCTACTTCCGCCAAAGTATATATGGATGGCGAACTGAAGAACGAATGGCAGGTGGCAGGTACCGGAGATAACAATACAATTGAAGGTGCCTTCATTTATGGTGCCAACTACAAATACATCACTCTAGGCGGAAATCAGGCATTCGACTGGGGCGATCCCGATCCGGGATTCATGTTTGACGACTTCGCAGTCTATAACAAAGAATTGTCTCCGGAACAGATCAAACAAATTATGGAAGACAAGACATTGGCTCTGCCTACTCCTGTCTACATCAATACCTTTGAAGAAGGAACCGGAGATGCAAAAATCGTAGGTGAGGGCAAAATAGTTTCAGTGGAAGACAAAGGGTTCGGACAGATATTCCAGAATGTAGCCGGTTCTAAAGGCACTAATTATCTGATGTTGCCTCAGGATGCTCTTTCCCACTCCGTAGAATCTCAGGAAGTGAGTATCAGTGTATGGGTGAATGCCAAGAATGCAGGAGCATCGGACGATTATCGCTATTCTCCCCTTTTCACGGCATACGGAAATGAGCCGTCGGCAGGATCAGAAAATATATGGCCATTGTTTGTCCTGCAATCCCGCGGACTCGCCCAGATAAACTGTAACGGATGGACAGACTTCACCGCCGCACAGAACGAGAAAGGTGTCAACACCGTTTATTGCTCGGAATATGCAGCAGATGGAATCGTTTGTGAGGAAGACTGGCTGAAGGATCATGAATGGCATCTTTACACAGCCGTTCTCACGACTACCACCTGTAAAATCTACCTTGACGGAGAAGTCGCCAACTCATGGACGGTGTCAGGCAGCGGTGACGGCAATACCATCTCCGGAATATTCACCAACGGTGCAGACTTGAAATACATCTCATTGGGCGGAAACCAGGCATGGACATGGGGCGATCCTGATCCCGGATTTATGTTCGACGACATCGCTATCTACAACAAAGCACTGACAATCGATGAGATACAGGCTATTATGAAAAAGAAAAAGAATTAAACCTTAAAGTTTAGTATACATGAAGAATTTTATACTGATACTCTGCCTCGCCACATTCAGCCAATGGGTGTATGCGCAGAACAAGCAGATCTCCGGACGGGTAGTTGATACCAAAGGCGAAGCCGCCATTGGTGCAAGCATACTTGAAAAAGGAACTACAAACGGAACCATTACCGACTTTGACGGTAACTTCAAACTGACGGTCGGACCGAAAGCCGTGTTACAAATCAGTTATATCGGCTATAAGACACAGGAAATACCTGTAGCCAACAAGACGAAACTGAATATCACCATGGAGGAAGACACGGAAGTGCTGGATGAAGTCGTAGTGGTCGGTTACGGTGCGCAGAAGAAAGAAAGTGTGGTAGGTGCCATCTCGCAGGTTTCTTCCAAAGAACTGTTGAAATCTCCGGCAGCCAACATTTCACAGGCGATTGCCGGTAAGATTTCGGGTGTAATCACTTCTCAGACTTCCGGTGCGCCAGGGTCTGATGATATGAAAATTTATATCCGTGGCCGTGCTTCTTTCGCAGGAGACAACCAACCGTTGATTCTGGTAGACGGCGTAGAACGCGAGTTCTCACAAATTGCTCCGGATGATATCGAATCGATCTCTACGTTGAAAGATGCTTCCGCTACTGCCGTATATGGTGTACGTGGTGCAAACGGTGTGATGCTGATTACAACAAAGCGCGGTAAGGAACAGAAACCGACTGTCAGCCTGACCGCCAACTGGCAAATACAGTCCCCTACCCGCCAGGATACTTATCTGGATTCTTACAATTCGGTTGTATTGCTGGAAGAAGCGCTGGCTAACGATGGACTGCCTTCTCAATATTCGGCATCCGACATCGAAATGTATAAAAGAGCCTCAGCCGGACAACTTAGCGGAATCGATGCCCTCCTCTACCCGAATGTAGACTGGTATGACACCGTTTTGCGCAACAGTGCACCGGCACAACGCTACAATGTTAATATACAGGGCGGTACCAAACGCATGCGTTACTTTACTTCCGCCGAATATTACAACCAGCAGGGATTGTTCAAGGAATTCAGTCAGGACGAATACGGAAACAAGTCGAACTCCAGCTTCAAGCGTTTCGCTTTCCGTGCCAATCTCGACTTCCTGATGACCAAAGACCTGACTCTTTCCGTCAACTTCGGGACACGTTTCGAAGAACGCAGAGGCCCGAACTCGAATGAATCGAGAGACGGAACTTACAGTCAGGCATTTTATGAAATGAATCATACACCGGGATGGTTGTTTCCGGTATCTTATACCGTAGGTGAAGGTGAAGACCAGAAGACATTGTATAGCGGCAGCTCACAATACCAGAATAATATCGTGGCACGTTTTGCCAAAGCCGGTTTCTACCGCTCCACCAATACGATCAATGAAACAAATTTCATTGTGGATTATAAGATGGACTGGCTCACCAAAGGGCTGGCAGCAAAAGGAATGGTATCTTTCGACTACGACGCTTACTATAGGCGTGCTTTTAATGCCGACTTTGCCACTTATGAGTTGAATGACCGTACTAACTACAATTCGATAGACGCCTATACCCAGTTCAATACGGACACGGAACTTGCTTATCTGGGCAATGACCAGACTACTACTTATAAACTTTACATGGAATTCCAGCTGAATTGGGCACGTAAATTCGGCAAACATGACATTACCGCTATGGCACTGTACAACCAGAATGACTACCGTTATCAGGCAGACCTTGCCGAACGTTACCAAGGACTGGTAGGGCGTGCCACATACGGCTACGACGACCGTTACCTGGCAGAAGTCAACTTCGGCTATAACGGTTCGGAAAACTTCATGCGAGGCAGACGCTTCGGTTTCTTCCCTTCTTTCTCCGTAGGATGGAGAATCAGCAACGAAGCTTTCATGAAAGGAACGGAGGATTGGCTGAACAATCTGAAGATCCGTGCATCCTACGGTGAAGTAGGTAACGATGTATACAAAGTGAATGGCGTAAAACAACGTTTCCTGTATCAGGCAGTGTGGACACAGATAGCCAACGACTATCACTTCGGAACAACCGGATATACCGGTATCTATGAAAGCCAGTACCCTAACTATGCAGTGACTTGGGAACGTGCTCACAAATACAACCTGGGACTGGAATTTGGTTTATGGAACGGACTGCTGAACGGTAATATCGACGTATTCTACGAAAAGAGAAACGATATCCTGACTCCTTATCTCACCCGTCCGCAATGGGTTGGCGTCAATATGGCTGCCGGCAATCTAGGAGAAACCAACAACAAGGGTTTCGAAATCGAACTGAAACATGCGAACCATATCGGAAAGAACTTTACCTATAATGCAAGTCTGACTTTCTCACATGCCCGCAATGAAATCCGGAACATGGACGAACCCGCCACAAAGACAGCTTATCGCAAACAGGAAGGTCATCCGATCAACCAATACTTCGGTCTGGTGTGCGATGGTTTTGTAACCCAAGCCGACTTGAACAATCCCGATTTTCCGGTTTCTACTTTCGGCAATGTACAGGTAGGCGACCTGAAATACCGTGATATGAACGGAGACGGATTTATCGACAGCCGTGACGAAACATTTATCGGCTATAGCGATGTTCCCGAAAATACTTATGCCCTGTCTCTGGGATGCGAATACAAAGGCATCGGATTCAGCATCATGTTTCAGGGAGTAGATCATGTTTCCAGATATTATGATGCGGAAGCAATGTACGCTTTCGTGAATGGCGGTAAGGTAAAAGAACATCATCTGAACCGCTGGAATCCCAATCAGTCGGAAGCATACAACCTTACCCATGCCAGCTATCCGCTGCTCCATTATGACAGCTACGGCGACCATAACCAGCGTAAAAACTCGTTCTTCCTGAAAAACGGTAACTTCCTCCGTCTGAAGAATATCGAACTAAGCTACTCGCTTCCGGCTAAATGGATCAGAAAAGTAGCCATGAACGAATGCCGCGTCTATGTGAATGCAAACAATCTCATCACGTGGGATAAACTGGATGGTCTTTGCGATCCGGAAAGTGAAGGTTCCAACCGTTACCCGATTATGAAGACTGTGAACTTTGGTGTAAACATTAAATTCTAACAGATATAAGACATGAAAAAGACAATCATATATACCGCCTTTTGGTTGGCAACCGCCGGAATCACCCTGACTTCCTGTGAAGATATATTCGGTGGTTTTCTGGACAAACAGCCCAGCAACGAACTGACAGAAGAAGAGGTATTCAGCCAATGGACTACTACCCGCGAGTTCCATTTCGATACTTACAACTTCCTGCGCCACGGTGCCTGCCGCATCAACAACTCATGGATGGATACAGCTACCGACTTAGCCGAAACCAGCTACGCCAGCGGCGGCACGCGTACAAGTTTCAACATCGGTAACTATTATGCCAGCGGTGCCGCCACAGAACTTACCGGCACATGGGAACACTATTACCGTGGTATCCGCAAATGCAATATGCTTTTAAAGAACATCGACGACGTGCCCAAAGCTACGGACGACTCGGAAGAAGCACACGCTACCTATGTGAAACAATACAAGGCGGAAGCTCATTTCCTCCGTGCTTATTTCTACTGGGAAATGTTTCTCCGCTACGGTCCCGTCCCCCTGGTTACAGATGTACTCGATCCGGACGGAGACTTGCTCAGCAACTATACCACCCGCCCTTCCCTGAAAGAATATGTAGTTGACTTCATTCTGAAAGAACTGAAAGATTGCGAAGAAGGATTGATGGATAAAGCCACTTCTGCCGAATCGGGCAATCCCGGACGTATCAGCCAGCCAATGGCACGTGCACTGTATTCACGTGTCATGCTCTACATGGCAAGCGACCGTTTCAGAAGTGAATCGGGTATCAGCTGGCAGCAAGCCGCCGATGCAGCGCAAAGCTTCATGACGGATTACGGAACGCTCTACGGACTCTACACGACCGATACCGATCCGAAGACCTGCTATACCAACGCCATCCTGAAGAACGCACATGACGAGAAAAATAATGAAACGATCTTCTGGCGTAATGATGTGGCTGTAGGATGGGGAGCGATCTATAACGATACGCCTGTAGGCGAAGGCGGCAACGGAGGTTTGTGCCCGTCACAGAATTTAGTGGATATGTACGATATGGCAAACGGACAGTCTCCTTTCAGCAGTTATGATGAAACCGGCGCCCCTGTTTATAATGGAACAGCCACTCCGGCCATCAACAATGCCAGCGGATACAAGAGCAATGATCCATACAGCAACCGTGACCCGCGTCTGGCGGCTACCGTGCTCTACAACGGTGTGAACTGGGGTAACGGCATCATTAATGTACTCAAAGGACAACGGGATAACCCGCAAGGAAATGCCAATGCAACACCGACCGGATACTATACCCGCAAGTATATTCCGGAAGTGATCCTGAACAACAACCATACCGGCAGCAACTACCGTAACTGGATTATCATCCGCTATGCGGAAATCTTATTGAACTACGCAGAAGCCTTGAATGAAGCCGGCGGTTCACGCTCGGACGTACTGAACGCCATCCAGCCTCTCCGCGACCGTGTAGGGATGACTGCCAAACTCACAGACCGCAGCGATCTTCAGACCATAGCCGACCGCCGTAACTTCATCCGCAAGGAACGTACCGTCGAACTCGCTTTTGAGGATCATCGCGCCTGGGACGTACGTCGCTGGAATGTAGCGGAAAAAGCATTGGCACGTCCTATCTACGGAATGGAGATTACCAAGGAAAACGGAAAGTTTGTCTATACACGTAAAGTTGCCCAGAACCGAGTATTTACGGAGAAAATGTATCTCTACCCGATACCGGAAGGAGAAGTATGGAAAACGAATATCGAAAACAACCCGGGTTGGAACAATTAACTGAATGAATATGCAACCGATGAAATTAAATAACATACAGACAGGATTCAAAAGAATCCTGCTCACCGTAGCCGCAGTTTTCATGCTGGGCAATGGATGGGCGCAAGATGCTAAAGTCCTGAAAGGACGAATCGTAAATGCAGAGGGTGAACCTATCGCAGGTGCGGTGGTCAACGTAGCGGAAGCAAGCCGCATCGCACTCTCGGACAAGGACGGTTTCTTCACTTTGAAGAATGTAAAACCTGCCGACGAGCTTTATGTAAGCAGCGTAGGTTATCTGCCGACAACAGCCATTGCCGACTTTGAAGAGAATTTCAAGATTGTCATGGATGCCGACCTGGATGAATATGCTCATACGACTCCGCTTCCTTTCAATCGCAAACCCAAGAAGTTTGTGACAGAGTCCACCTCCATCGTCACCGGAGAAGAACTGGAAAAACATCCGGTAACCGTTCTTCAGAATGCATTTACCTCCACTGTCACCGGCGTAGAGACGTATGAGGCGCAATCCGAACCGGGATGGAGTGAAACGGCTATGTATATCCGTGGCATCCGTACCATGAATGCCAGCGCACGCAGTCCGCTGATCATCGTTGACAATGTGGAACGTGACCTCTCATTCCTCGATGCCTACCCTATTGAATCGATTACGATATTGAAGGATGCCGCCGCCACCGCTATCTATGGAATGCGTGGAGCCAACGGCGCAGTACTCGTAACGACCAAACGCGGAGAAGCCGGTAAGACTAAAATCAACTTCACACAAGAAGTCGGCTTCCAGACTATTGCCGGAATCCCCGAAAGCCAGAATTCTTATAACTATGCGCTGAGCCGTAATCAGGCACGATACCTGGACGGATTAAGTCCCGAATATTCCGATGAAGACCTGGACTACTACCGCCGTGTCTGCAACGGTGAGCAGTTGGAAGGAATGGCCAAATACAAATACTTCAATACGAACTGGCACGACACCATGCTGCGGGATGCAGCTCCGCAATACCGTACCAACCTGTCTGTCAGCGGCGGTAACGCACGTGCACGTTACTATGTCTCCTTCTCTTATCTCCGCCAGGAAGGTTTGTTCGACACCAAATGGACGGAATGGAACGAAGGCTACAGCACACAGGAAGTATTGAACCGCTACAACCTGCGTTCGAACATCGACATTGATGTAAACAAGTTCCTGAATGTATCGATGGACCTGGGCGGACGTATCGACAATATCTCCCAACCGGGCATTGACGTATGGAACCTCTTTACCTGGGGAGCCGGCGAAAATCTCCCGGTGTATCCCGTATTCTGCCCGAACGGTGAATTCTTTATGCCGACCAGCAGCGACAGTAAAAACGGTGCCGCACAAATCGCCGGACGTGGTGTGGAACAGAACCGCCGCCGTAACCTCTATACAACCGTAACGGCTACCGGAAACCTGGATGCCCTCGTTCCCGGACTGAAAGCCAAGATGACGTTTAGTTTCGACTCTTACGAGACATTCCAGAAGGTGCAGCAAGCCGATGTCAATGTCTACTACTATAACTATATGGCTGATGTCAACGACCCGTCGGAATATACATACCAACGCATGAGAACGTACAAAGCATTGCCCAATGCCACCACTTCTCCACGTGACTATTACTATAATCTCAATATGAACGGCGGACTGGCATACGAACATACATTCGGCAAACATGCCGTCAATGCTCAGGCTTTTATCCGTACTTATCAGAATGTAGTACGCGGACAGGAATCATCCAACCGCTACCTTTCTTATAATGCACAGGCTACGTACGTATATAACAACCGGTATATCCTTTCCGGTAATATCTCCCGCATGGGCAGTGATAATTATGCCGACGGCGAACGCTTCGGAACATTCCCCGGCGGTTCCGTGGGATGGGTACTTTCCGAAGAATCATGGCTGAAGAACTCGTTCGTGAATCTTCTGAAACTCCGTGCTTCTTACGGACGGGCGGGACAAGCTGTGACAGGTGTCAGCCGCTACCCGTACCAAGGTACATTCACCGAAGGAAACGGTTATAATTTCGGTACTTCCCAATCTTACACGGAGGGTGTATATGAATCGACAGCCGGCAACAAGAATATCAAATGGGAAATCTCGGACATGGCAAACTTCGGCGTTGACTTCGACTTGTGGAACAAGAAAATCTACGGTTCCGTAGACTTCTTTAAGGAATGGCGTTCCAATATTCTGGTATCCCGTTCCACCGTGCCCGGCTTATTCGGTGTAAACGCCCCACAAGACTCTTACGGCAAGGCCGAAACGAAAGGTTTTGAAGTCACTTTAGGACATAGCAACCGGATCGGTGATTTTGAATACTATATCGACGGTATGCTGACTTTCAACACCAACAAGATCACCGAAATGGATGAACTGACTCCCGATTACGCTTATCAGACAAGAACCGGCAACCGGATCGACCAGAGCCAGCTCCTGATCTGGAAACAATGGGCCAGTAATCCCGACCTGATTCCGGAGTCTTATGAAGATGCCGTTGCCAATCCTCAGAAATATCCGTGGAACGCTGCCGGTAAATACAAGCTCGGCAATGCCGTATTCCAAGATACGAATGGCGACCGTAAAATAGACAGCTACGACAAAGTACCGACCGGATACACGAATATTCCGGAATTAATCCCGACCATCCGCTTAGGTTTCAGCTGGAAAGGCTTCGACGCACGTGCCGTGCTGACCGCTTATCTGAACCGCACCGTTCCCTGCCGTGAGAATATGGACTATGGCTTCGGCTGGGGAGGTACTTCCACTCACGAAATCACCAATACATGGGGATATTATACCGATGATCCGACAGACCCGCGCAATATCAACGCCAAATATCCGCGTCTGTCTACCTCCTTCAGCGACCTCGACCGGAACTATCCGTACAATGAGTCTACCATCTGGGTAGTCAATGGAGATTTCCTGTCATTGCGGAATGTGGAAGTCGGCTACTCGCTTCCTGCACGATTGATTTCTAAAGTCAATATGACGAAATGCCGTCTTTACTTCAGCGGATACAACCTATGCAACTGGAGCCATCTGCCTAAAGGCTTTGATCCGGAAAACCCGACCAACTATATCTGGGCATATCCCAAGACACGTTCATTTACGTTCGGTGTGAATATCGGATTCTAATCATTCAATAAAACAGCAAAGAATTATGAAAAGAATATCAACTTATATAGCTACTCTGGTCCTCGCACTCGCAGGCAGTTCGTGCAGCGACTACCTCGACAAAGAGTACGACGCCTCCTTGTCTGAGAAGAAAGTGTTCAATAACCAGAACCTGACACGCGAGTTCCTCGCCAACATCTACACGAATCTGCCGGACGGGCTGGCGCCATTGTCGGACGACCAGTTCACGGGTGCTTCACGCGACTGTATGACGGATAATGCAGTGACCTGCTGGGGACTTCATTATTATACAAAGATCGGCAGCGACGGATACACCGCCGGCGACCATCCCCTGCTGGGTTTCTGGAACACCGACTTATACGGGATTCGGAAATGTAATATGTTTCTGAAGAACGCCAAGGCATCCGTAGTAGGAAATACGGAGAAAGACGGCGATGACAACCGCCTTTACGACCGTTACTGCGCAGAAGCCAGACTGCTTCGAGCTATCTTCCATTTCGACTTAATCTGCTGGTTCGGCGCTGCCCCTGTCATTGCGGAAGATGAATCCGGCGAACCGATTATCTTCGACTTGTCCGATCCTTCGGCAATGAACATGTCCCGTACTCCCGCTGCCGAAGCACTTGAATGGGTAGCCGACCAATGCGACCAGATCAAAAACCAGCTTCCCTTCCGCTACAGCGATGAAGCATCCAACTGGGGACGTGTCAACGGAGCCGCCGCTTATGCTTTAAAGGCAAGAGCCCTGCTCTACCGTGCTTCCAAGCTGAACAATCCGGACGGCAACACCGCATACTGGGCGAATGCGGCACAGGCAGCAGCCGATTTCATCACTCAGAATAACAAGCAAGGTTCCCCTTACCGACTGTACAATACGGGGAATCCGGAGAATGACTATTACGAATGTTTCACGACCAATCCGGTATACAACAATGAAATTATCCTTGCACGCTCCGTATGGAATACCAATCAGGTAGAAAAAGTATTCCTGCCGGTAGGCTTTACCGGTTCCTTCTCCGGAAACGGACGTACCAACCCGACACAGAATCTGGTGGACGCTTACGAAATGAGCAACGGCAAACGGATCGATGAGAACGGCAGTACCTACGATGCCGCCAATCCGTATAAAGACCGTGACCCGCGTCTGGCACAAACCATCTTCTATC
>OBWM01000279.1_pt1 | contig 41682 bp, 35 predicted proteins | sample 1538041 | NCBI WGS metagenome assembly OBWM01 (sample SAMEA2580049, study PRJEB22360) | human gut metagenome | biome: human gut; feature: human-associated habitat; material: faeces | place: Denmark | collected 2008/2010
AAAGGAGAGAGAACATGCTGTGGTTCCGTGCACCTGAGAAGGTTTACTTTAAGAAAGGCTGTCTGCCTGTAGCATTACAAGAGCTGAAGGATGTTTTAGGCAAGAAGAGGGCGTTCATCGTAACAGACTCCTTCCTGTATAAGAACGGATACACCCATGCCATCACAGACCGTCTCAATGAAATGGGAATCACATATACTGTATTCTCCGATGTACAGCCTGACCCAACACTGGCTAATGCACAGGCCGGCGCCAAGCTTATGAGAGAATTTGAGCCGGATGTAATCCTGGCCATGGGCGGCGGTTCTGCTATGGACGCAGGTAAGATTATGTGGGTGCTGTATGAGCATCCGGAAGTGGATTTCATGGATATGGCTATGCGTTTCATTGATATCAGGAAACGTGTATATACCTTCCCGAAGATGGGTGAGAAAGCATATTTCATCGCTGTTCCTACTTCTTCCGGTACAGGTTCTGAGGTTACTCCTTTCGCCGTTATCACAGACCAGGAGACTGGTATCAAGTATCCTCTGGCAGATTACGCGCTGCTGCCTAATATGGCAATTGTTGATACTGACAATATGATGAGCCAGCCAAGAGGACTGACCAGCGCATCCGGCGTTGACGTACTGACCCATGCACTGGAGGCATATGCATCCGTCATGGCTACGGACTATACAGACGGCCTTGCGCTTAAGGCCATGAAGAACGTATTTGATTACCTTCCAACCGCTTACAATGAGCCTGCAAATGTTGAGGCACGTCAGAAGATGGCGGATGCTTCCTGTATGGCTGGTATGGCGTTTGCCAATGCATTCCTGGGCGTATGCCACTCCATGGCTCATAAGCTGGGCGCATTCCATCACCTGCCACACGGTGTTGCCAATGCTCTGCTGATTTCCCTGGTGGTTGATTTCAACGCAGCTGAGAATCCACGTAAGATGGGTACTTTCTCCCAGTATCAGTATCCACATACCCGTGAAAGGTATGCGGAGTGCGCAAGGTTCTGCGGAATCCAGGCCAAGGATGATGCTGAGGCAGTTCAGAAGCTGATTGTTAAGATTGAGGAGCTTAAGAGGACTGTTGGTATCAAGTCCTGCATCAAGGATTACGGCGTTGATGAAAAAGACTTCTTAGACAGGCTGGATGATATGGTAGAGCAGGCATTTGATGACCAGTGTACCGGCGCTAACCCAAGATATCCGCTTATGAGTGAGATTAAAGAAATGTATTTAAAAGCATACTACGGTAAATAATTCGTACCCATTGCGGGTAAATACCTTTATCCTTTGTGTTTGGAACAGGCCGTCTGTCGTTTGACAGGCGGCCTGTTCATATTGTTTTGTTATTGTTTATCCCTGTGGTTCAGCATGATACCATCAAAAAAAGATTCATAATTGATGTTAAATATTTCCTTCATGGCTGCCAGCTCGGAGATTCGTATATTATATGTGCCGCTTTCTATCTGGGAATATATGCTGCGTGAAATATTAATCCCCATCAGCTGCATCTTTGCAGTGACCTGATCCTGGGTGAGATGTGACTGCATGCGGTATTTTCGGATGTTTGGCCCTATCCTTAAATCCTGCTTTAATTTTTGATCCATGGCTTCCTCCGGAATATGCAAGAAATAGGTTGCATTTCCTTGATTTTACGACAAATGTCATATATAATTGCAATGTATAGATTGCACAGGAGAAATTGGAAATATACATGCAGAAAGAAGAATAGGAGTTTTATATGATGCCAGATAAATCCCAGGGGGGGCTGTTGGCCAGATTGCAGGCTCTCTCCGGCTGTCAGTACCTTTCGGACCTCCACAGTCCGTTTTATATAGAGGATATTATATATGCCGTGCGCACGGTAAGCATGTCATCCTATTCCATGAGCGAATGGGAGGAGGCTTTCCGGTATATTACTGGCGTCAGGACGGAATTTAAGAGTAAGGAAGAGCTTGTAAAGAATCTGATTATCAGATTAGAGGAAAATAAGGAACTATAGAAAAAAGATGCTGTATGGCTGTCCGGATGTATTATGGTATATCCGGACAGCCATACAGCATCTTTTTCATTTATCCTGTTTTATCCTGTTTTTATGCGGAGCGTATTTTTGTGCGGAGCGCAGTCCTGTCCTGTGCTGGGCAGGAGGTGCTGGGCAGGAGGTGCTGGGGCAGGGGGCGCTGAGGCAGGAAGCGCTGCTGTGGTTTCTGCAGTCACCCGGCGTACCCTATGTAATCTCGCTGTAAAACAGCTCATGCTGCCTTTTTACCCGTTTGCGGATCTGCCGTACAAAGGACGAAGGGCCAAGTACCCGGACCACAGGGCCAAAGGACAGAATATCTATGAGAAGTTCTGTCTCATCTGCCAAATCATAGTGGATGGAACAGATCCAGCATTTCATTTCCGCGTCATATTCCGTATGCTTTTCATAGTTGGCAAAATGCAGCATGCACCGTTCCAGGGAGTTGCGTTCCCCGCTGATTTTGAGAACCACTGGTTCCGAGGCCTTTTGGATGGGTTCAAAACAGCGGGATTCAAGGTCTGGTGGGCATGACTTTGAGGTTACGTGGCAGTCCTTTATGCGTGCCAGATTAAGTATGGTGCTGCGGCTGAACGTATTCCGGTGGAGCTGGAGACAGCAGAGCCGGAATTTGTCATCCTTGGAGGAATACTGAAGCTGGTAAGGCGCGGTCTCAAAGGAGTGGACACGGCCGTGTTTTCCCTCATAGGCAACCAGAAGAACGCGTTCCTCCCGAATTGCTTTAAGTATAGCCTGAAAATGCTTCCTGTAGGAGGGGGAATCATAGGAATCCCCGTCCCTGTAGCGGTCATAGTAGTAAAAGTCGTCCTCATGGTAAAGGGAGGGCAGACCGTCCCATTCCCCGGCCAGAAGTTCTAACTGCCTGTCTGTGAAAAACAGTTGGAAACGGGGGTCCTGTATCAGGGATTTCAGCCATGCTTTCTGGAGGTTCGTGAGAGGGAGCGCAGGAACAGCATGGCCCAGACGGGACGTAAAGGTATGTTTGTCCTGTTCTTCCAGAAGGGCCCATGTGCTGTCCGTCAGTTTGGGGATGATGGACAGGGCGCTTTCCTGGAAACCGTAAGCGCGGCATATATCCTCCATATCCTGCCTGGTTATGGGGCTGTGACCTGCTTCATCCAGTATGTGGCGGACCACATTGTAATAACAGCTGTATATTTTGTGAAATAATTCCATGGCATCCTACTCCTCATTCCCGCAGTACATCTCATACATCTTCTCCCAATCCCGGGTTACCTTGGCTATAGAAAAAATATTTGTGCCCTGTATGTCCATGATACGGCCTGTAAAGGTTTTGACCCAGGACAGCATTTCATTGGTATCGAAAAATGTACCTGTGTAGAGAAACTGGTTCTCACGTATCTTCATAATTTCCCCGCCCCTTCCTTCACGGTAAAGACGGTTCAGGATGTAGGGTTCCTTTTCCTCGTCTATATAGAGCTTGATGCAGACCTCCTCCATACGGCTTGTACCGCTTCCAAAGGACACGCCCCAGCATTTCTCCTTATTCTTTTCCAAATCACGGAGTACTTCCTCATAAAATGCACATGGCTCCAGAAGGGTCACCCGGGTAATGGAGTCCAGGCGGGAGTTGCTGAAGCGGCGGCGCTCCGGCAGATACAGGCACAGATACCTGCGCCCGGTCTGGGTGCTGACAAATATCTTCAGGGGCACTCCTGACAGGGTGGAAACCTGTCCGCTGCGGCTGCTTTTGTTCTCAAACCGAATCATGCGTTTCTCACGGACAGCGGTCAGTATGTCGGCCAGTATGCCGTCCTCCAGTGTATGTACGATAAAATGGTGCTTGAACTGGAACAGGTCATTACATTCATCCTGACGGTCCAGGATGGTGCTGCCTATGCAGCCAAAGGGGGCGGCTTCCTGGAAGTATTTCACGGCTGTCATGAGGCACTGCCACAGGTTCTGTTCCCCTTCCTCAGTCCCATCCGGTTCCATGTAACCGGAATTTACACACTGCGGTGCTGTTTCCATGGGCATGAGAGGAGCAAGCGCGTAGGACAGGGTCTTGCCGTCCTTATGGGATACCAGTATACCGAGGGTTTCGTATTCCTTCAGCTTCAGTCGCACGGTCTGGGTGTCGAAAACCACCCCGTAGTTGTGGGATATAAGGTCGGTCACTGCGTTGGATGACATGCCCTCCGGACAGTCCCATAAAAGGTCCAGGATGAAGAAATGGAGCATCAGGTCGTTGTCTGTAAAGCTTTTGGACTTCCAGGCAGCGTACAGGGGATTCTGGGGAATGGTCTTGCTGTCCACATTGATGTAGACATGCTTTCCCTTGGAGGTGTAATCGGACTTTGTATACCGGGAGAGCCAGCTCTCAATACGCCGGCGCTCATTGTCGTAGGTTCTGGCGCTCTTTTCGCTGAAATCATTTCTTACCTTGAACCCATATACGTAAAACTGGCGCATATAGTCCCGGATGCGGTCAAAATTCTTGATTAGTTCCTGGAATTCAGCCATATATGTCCCCTCCTGTCCGTGGATTTCCGACTGTTTTATCTATCATTTTAATGTAATGTTCTATTTTGTCAAGCTGACACACCTGTTCTTACAGCATACGTACAATTTAAACGTTAGTATAGATATTATAGTAAATAATGGAAGTTCGCAACTTTTTTTAAATGATAACCATGTTAAAATTGAGTATTATAAGCATGTAGTTAAGATACATACGCAAATATATGAACGGTAAGACAGATTACCACGGCGCCGGCAGGGCGGGATTCATCCCAATCATCCATTGACGGCGTACAGAGTGAAGAAGAAAGGATGTGAGATATATGTTTGTGATGTATGAAAAAGAAAAGATGAAGGTTCCTGTAAGAGTATGGCTGAAGGAACGAGAGGATTTGGAAGGAAGCTGTCTGGAACAGGCATATCATCTTTCACAGCTGCCTTTCCTTCATAAGTGGGTCAGTCTGATGCCGGATACACACGCCGGAATGGGAATGCCCATTGGAGGTGTTATTGCAGCAGACGGCGTGGTGATTCCCAATGCAGTGGGTGTGGACATCGGCTGCGGTATGGCTTATACCGAGACCAACATTAAGGTGGCTGATATCAGGGAGGTTATCACGGGCAACGGCTCCCTCCTCCAGGCTGCCATAGGTGATATCATGCGCAACGTGCCGGTGGGATTTGCACACCATAAGACCATGATGCCCAGCTATACCATGGACGGTGCTTTGGAGGAAATGGACCGGTATGAGGAGGATGGGGAGCTCTTAGGACAGCTGGAGGCGGGATATTACCAAATTGGTACGCTGGGAGGCGGGAATCATTTCATTGAGCTCCAGGAGGATGACGACGGTTATCTGGCTGTAATGATTCACTCGGGAAGCCGTCACTTCGGAAAGTCTGTCTGCGATTACTTCCACTATAAGGCAAGACAGCTAAACCAGAAATGGTTCAGCGCTGTGCCCGATGAATACAGGCTGGCCTTCCTGCCGGTGGATACCAGAGAGGGCAAACAATACCTTAACTGGATGCAGCTTTCCATGGATTTTGCCAAAGAGAACAGGGAAAAGATGATGTTAGCCGTGAAGGCCATTCTGGAAAAATGGATTGGAAAGTATACCGAACTTTCACTGGAGTTTTCCCACGACATAAACTGCCACCACAATTACGCTTCCTTTGAAAACCACTATGGGAAGGATGTGTGGGTCCACAGGAAGGGCGCTGTCAGCGCTCAGAACGGAGAATTAGCCGTTATTCCGGGGGCCATGGGTTCTTACAGCTATGTGGTCATGGGAAAGGGAAACCAGGAGAGCTTCTGCTCTTCATCCCATGGAGCCGGGCGGCAGTATTCAAGAAAAGGTGCCATGGCGGCATTTTCCTGTGAGGAAGTCATTCTGGATTTACAGAAACAGGGTGTGATTCTGGGTAAAAAGGGAAAGGCCGATGTGGCGGAGGAGAGCCGGTTTGCCTATAAGAATATTGAGGAGGTCATGGATAACCAGCAGGATCTGGTGGTGCCTGTGAAGCGCCTTAAGACAATAGGCGTGGTGAAAGGATAGAAGGCCGCGGCAGTATGCCGGGGCCGGGGAAAAACAAGCAGGCGCCCGTCAGAGGGACGGGAGGCCTGTCCTACATAAATATCGGCAGTTTGCCTTAAGAGGCGGAGTTTACTTCCTGGGACTCCCCGGTGCCCGGCCTGTGGTTCAAGGGTATGCCGGCAATCTGCAGCCTTTTAGGATGATGTGTCGCGGGTTCGACTCCCGCCGTGTATGATAACACGTAGCTAAGTGGGTATAGCAATCATTAAAAATGATGACATAACCAAATGTCTCCAGGAAGGAGAAGGGATGCCTTCGCTCCTGCCGAACCTGTTTAAAACAGGGAAAGGCAGTTCTTCTGCGGCCCAGCGCGGCTGCGGATACCGCACAAAATGGGCCGGGCCAGAAATACGGTCAATCCGGATAGGCCGGATGATAAAGTGTTTCCCGTTCGGATGGAGCCTGTACGGAATGCGTGTCAGCGCATTACGGATCGGATCCGGGTAGGGCCGTAACGCCCAGCCCTTCCAGGATGTGCTTAAGCAGAAGCCCGCAGCAGGAGGATGGAGCCGGGCATCCGCCTTTTCCATCAAACAAATTTTACAGATTCATAATAATGAGGGATTCAGATATGATGATAAAGAAATATATAATCAAAGAGCAGGAATGCGGCTACCTGATGAAGGACGGCCGGTTCGTGGAACTGCTGACAGCAGGCAGGTATTCTTACCTGAACATGTTGGGATATGAGGTACAGACAGTGCCTATGACAGGGGAAGTCAAAACGTGCGGAATACCGGAGGAAATCCTCATGAAGGATGAAAAGTTTGCCTCCAGGGTAGTGAAGGCAGTGCTGCCGGACGAGTGCATAGCTCTCCGGTTTGTGAATAAGGCGTACAGGGAAGTAATCACAAAGCCTGAGACATTGTACTGGAATGTATTTGAGAAAAATGAATTCCGGCTCATCGACATAACACAGCCTTATATGGAGGATACCCTTCCCCGGATGTATATGGATCTGATGCCATCCAAGTACTATAAGAAAATAGTTATAAAGGACGGAGAGACAGGTCTTTTGTATTTTGACAACCGCTATGAAAAGAAACTGGACACAGGTACCTATTACTTCTGGAATTACGGAAGGGAGGTTACCTGCAAAATTTTCAACATGAAGATCCAGCAGCTTGACATCTCCGGCCAGGAAATCCTTACCGCAGATAAGGTGGCTGTGCGGTTAAATATAATCTGCAATTACCGGATTACCAATCCGGAGAAGCTGGTTCAGACCGTAGAGGGGGTGGCTTCCCAGCTCTATACCTATGTCCAGCTGAAACTGCGGGAATATGTGGGGCGGTACAGGCTGGATGAGCTCCTGGAACAGAAGGAGGAAATCGGAAGGTTTGTGCTGGATAAGCTAAAGGAGTATCAGGAGGAATACTGCGTGGAGATAACCGGGGCAGGTATCAAGGACATTATCCTTCCGGGAGAGATAAGGGAAATCATGAATACCGTGCTGATGGCAGAAAAAAAGGCCCAGGCCAATGTCATCATGCGGCGGGAGGAAGTGGCTTCCACCAGAAGCCTTTTGAACACTGCCAGGCTTATGGATGAAAACCGCACCCTGTTCAAGCTGAAGGAGATGGAGTATCTGGAGAAGATCTGCGACAAGGTGGGCAATATATCCCTTAACGGCGGTAAAGGCGTGCTGGAGCAGCTGGCAGAGCTGGCCGGGGTGCAGGATTAACGGTATACAGGGATAATGGTGTACAGGAATGAGAATGCCGGGTTAATTTAAAAATAATGCAAATTTGCCCAGGTCCATATGCTATAGTACTGACATAAGAGAACGGAGGCCTCCCCGGCCTCCCTCCATAAGCGCCGGTATGCAAATGGCTGAAGCAAGCGGTCTGTAAAACCGTGACCCAGGTGGTGAACATTGTTGGCTCGAATCCAACCCGGCGCATCAGGACTGTTAACAGACAGGTTCCGGGCGCGCCCATACCGGGATAAGGTATGGGCGTACAATCAGCAGATGTGGCAGAGTGGTCGAATGCGGCTCCCCGCTAAGGAGCAGGCCGGCAGTAACCGGTCCGGAGGTCCGAATCCTCCCATCTGCGTTGACAAATTTGGAAGAAAAAGTGTATACTCATAATCGGAAGGAGAGCATTATGGCAGAAGCAGTGTTTATAAAGGTAAGGTTATATAGTTATGGGAAGTCCGGTGCCAGCAGTTATTCATGCTATGGCAGCGGACGGATTGGTGTAACTGAAAACAGGAACTGCCAAAGCCCGGGATAAGACGAAACGATTCATAAATACGTTTTATGAACTTTTAGCGAACATGGTACAAAGGGCCCCAGGCAGGCCCTTTTTTGATGCGGAAGGCGAGGAAGATTCACATGCATCAGACCATGTTTCCATTATTGATTGTTAATATCCTGGAGAATCATGCCACAAAGGAAAGACCTCTTTCCGTTACGGAGATAACAGAGTTTGTCAACAGGGAGTTCGGACCCTTTGCCATGGAAAAGGAACAGCTTATGAACCGGTCCACGGTGACGCGGATTCTGGATGCCATGGAGTTCTGGACCGAGGAAGGAAACCTGCTTAATTTTAAGGTGACGCAGTGCGGTTCAGAGAATAAGAAGCTGTTCTGTCTGGAGCGGCCAAAGGGGTGAAGTGGAGTTCCGGACCGATTTCAGGTGGTAAATGATGAAACATCCGGTAAAACCGCGGAAAATCCGGCTACAGTGATTTTGAAAATCGGTTTACATACTTCTTGACTTTAACATATTAACTTGTTATACTTTTCCTAAAGTGTGTGCCGGACCCACTGCCGGCACAGCATCCCCACACTTCACAAACAAAAATCCAGGAGGTCGATTGAAATGTCATACGTTGATGAGATTTATGAGAGAGTAGTAGCACAGAACCCGGGTGAGCCGGAGTTTCATCAGGCTGTCAAGGAAGTACTGGATTCCTTAAAGCTGGTCATTGATGCCAATGAGGAAAAATACCGCAGGGAAGGTATTCTTGAACGTTTCACGGAGCCGGAAAGAATTGTATCTTTCAGGGTACCGTGGGTAGATGACAATGGAGCTGTCCAGGTGAACAAGGGATACAGGATCCAGTTCAACAGCGCCATTGGACCATATAAGGGCGGCCTGCGTTTCCATCCATCTGTAAACCAGAGCATCCTCAAGTTTCTCGGTTTTGAGCAGACACTTAAAAACTCCCTGACAGGCCTTCCCATGGGCGGAGGCAAGGGCGGTTCCAACTTCGATCCCAAAGGCAAATCAGACCGCGAGGTCATGGCTTTCTGCCAGAGCTTCATGACAGAGCTGTACCGCCACATTGGCAAGGATACGGATATCCCGGCCGGAGATATCGGTGTAGGCGGCAGGGAAGTGGGATACCTCTTTGGACAGTATAAGAGAATCACAGGATTGTATGAGGGAGTACTTACAGGCAAGGGACTTACCTTTGGCGGTTCCCTGGCCAGGACACAGGCAACCGGATATGGCCTGGTATACATTCTGGATGAGATGTTAAAGCACAACGGCAAGGATATGGCAGGCAAAACCATCGTTGTATCCGGTTCCGGCAATGTGGCCATCTACGCAACTGAGAAGGCACAGCAGCTGGGAGCAAAGGTAGTGGCTTTAAGCGATTCCAACGGTTATATCTATGACAAGGACGGCATTCAGCTGGATATTGTGAAGGAAATCAAGGAAGTACGCAGAGGACGTATCAAGGAGTATGTGGAAGAGGTGCCAACCGCAGTGTATACAGAGGGAAGAGGAATCTGGAGCATCCCATGTGACATCGCCCTTCCCTGCGCAACCCAGAACGAGCTGAATCTGGAAGATGCCCAGACACTTCTCGCCAACGGATGCTTTGCAGTGGCAGAGGGCGCTAATATGCCGTCCACCAGGGAAGCCACAGATTTGTTTGTGGAGAAGAAGATTCTCTTTATGCCGGGTAAGGCTGCCAATGCAGGCGGCGTGGCAACTTCCGGTCTGGAGCAGAGCCAGAACGCCTTAAGAATGTCATGGTCCTTTGAGGAAGTGGACGATAAGCTTCACACCATCATGGTAAATATTTTTGCAAAGGTATCAGAGGCAGCAGAGCGTTACCAGGTTGCGGGCAACTATGTGGCTGGTGCTAATATCGCCGGATTTGAGAAGGTGGTTGAGGCTATGCTGGGACAGGGCATCGTGTAGTCTGCACTGTATCGCGCAGACGGAATATATAATGTGCGGATTGGATCCCGCAGGCAGGCCATATTGGCTTGTCTGCGGGATTTTTTTACTTTTTTTGGAATGTGGGTATGGAAAAGAGACAGGACAGGTCTGGTTTATCTTGAAAATCAACAGAAACTGGAAATAATGCATAAAAAACATAGTTTTTACTTTTGTATATTGAATATTTTTAAAACTTGTGTTAATATAATGCTAATACGGATTGTTGACAATCCACAATCCACAATTTACAATCATCAATATATGAAAGGTGAAGAGGAAAAAAAGATGGAAGCACTTATTACACGTACCGAAGGCCTGATATTCGTGATTTTAATCATGGTAGCATTTGCGCTTTGGTTACAGAGATTCAAAGCATTTAAGTCACTGGGGCCGGTTTTGACAGTAGTGGTATTGGGAATTATTCTTTCTAACACCCATGTGGTGCCGATTTCACATGATTTTTACAGTGCGTTGTCTACATACTGCGTGACGCCCGCCATATCTATCTGCCTGCTCAGCATGAATATGCGTGAGCTGAAGAAGCTGAACAGGGAGCCGGTTATTGCTTTGGTATCTGCTATTTTTTCCGTATGTTTTATTGCCATCATACTGGGATTATTCTTTGCCCCAAGAATTACTGAGGGCTGGAAGTGCGCCGGCATGTTTGTAGGCACCTACACAGGCGGAACACCTAACCTGACAGCTATCGCAACCGGTCTGGACTGTTCAAGGGAAACCCTTGCGGCCGCCAATGCAGCTGACTACGTGGTGTCCACCCCCTTAATGGTATTTCTGTTCGCGGCTCCGGCTATCTTAAAGGCGTCCAAACGCTGGAACAAGCTGTGGCCTTACCAGTTTACAAAAGAGGAGCTGGACGACGGAGAGGACGAGCCTCTGATGTCCGATAAGAGATGGTCTATCCGGGATATTGCATGGCTTTTGACCATTGGTTTCGGTGTTTCCTTTGTATGTACTGTGATTGCACAGTCCATTTTTCCGGATACCTTCTGGAAAGCGGGAAGGCTGCTGATTCTTACCACGGTATCCATTGGCCTGGCACAGTTAAAGCCTGTCCAGAAGCTGCGCGGAAATCTTGACCTGGGTCTGTTTATTTCCCTGACCTTCCTTGCAACCATTGGATTTGCTGTGGATTTACAGCAGTTTATCGGTTCCGCGCTAATGATGACACTGTATGTACTGTTTATGCTGATTGGATGTATCGTACTGCACCTTATTATCTGCCGCATATTTAAGATTAAGTATGAGTATGTAATCCTGTCCATGGTGGGATGTATTGTAGACGGGCCAACCTCATCCCTGACCGCGGCGGGCGCAGACTGGAAATCCCTGATTAACGTCGGCTTAATCATGGGTGTAATAGCCGGAGCCTGCGGAAACTATGTGGGCATCTTTGTATCCTATGTCATCAAGGGTATATGCGGCCTGTAAACATGATGAAAGGCGAAAGCCTCAGACAAACTCCGGCGCTTGTGATCCAAGGTGCCGGAGTTTTGCCATTTTTTCAGACAATATGTTTACCGTGGGATTTTCTTATGATACTATTATTTTGTGACAGAATACACTGGAATTGTTGTGGGATTATGAAAAGGAATTGCTTTTATGGGAAAATTAACGTATCAGACACTGCGTGAAAATGTGGTGGACGTCATTCGTATGAAAATATTCAACCACGAGCTGGCGCCGGGAATGAGAATTATTGAACAGGATATTTCGGACGAACTTGGGGTGAGCCGCGGGCCGATCCGGGAGGCTTTAAGACAGCTGGAACAGGAAGGCCTGGTGGAATATGTGAGAAATGTGGGGTGTTCGGTGAAAAATATCACCCTGGAGGACATTTACGAGATTTATCTGCTGAGGGCCACCTATGAGATTTTGGCAGTAAAGCTGTGCAGGGGAGTGTTTTCAGAGACTGCCTTTGCCGAGATGGATGCTGCATTGGAATCCATGAAGGACTTAAAGGAAACGGATTATAACAAATCCATTGCCTGTGATAACATGCTTCATGAGGCCATCATACGTTCCACCGGCTTACCGCGGCTGATTAAGGGATGGACGGACTTAAACTATGGAAATGCCATCAATTATTATGCGGGCAACCCTGACAGCCGGGCCATGATAGAACGCCAGTACCCCATCCACAAGGAACTGGTGGACGTGTGCCGCACCGGAAATACGGAGGAAATATGCAGGGCCATATCAAACCATTATATGAAGACAATCAGACGGCGGCTGAAGGAGCAGGGTATGCCGGAAGACCATTTTAAGTTTTCAATTGATGTGATTGATGGCTGGGTGTGAGGCTGGGAGAGAAGATTGGACAGCCGCAGAAAACAGAAGAAAGGGAGAATCCTGATGACGGTTTGAGAAGTACCTGTCATCAGGATTTTTTTGTGGAACAATAAGAAGGTGTATTCTGCCCTGTGATTTGGCAAACCATGTTGTTGTGAATAGTGACATGGTATCCGGGTGAAACAGGGAAAATAAGGCACAATTATGTATAAAATAATTGCGCATCACAGGAATGAGCATCATATTGCACAAAATATGGGCCCTATTTGAATTGAAATACACATGTCCGGCCTTTATAATGCAGGTATGGAGAAGATACATGAGCGCGCGTGTAACTTTAATATTAATTAATGAGGAGTACCAAATCATGACGGGAGATATTGTATACAAGGACCTGATTCAGCTGGATTTGGATGTGAGAAACACAGACGAATTATTTGAAGTAATGTCCGGGCGGCTTATGGAATTGGGATATGTGACAGGGGATTTTCTTGAAAGCATAAAGGAAAGAGAGAAGGAATATCCCACGGCCCTTCCCATAGAGCCATATGCAGTGGCTATACCCCATACAGACCCGGAATGCATTAAGAATGCATTTATTGCCTGTATCCGCCTGAAGGAACCGATTCCATGGAGGGAGATGGCTGCCAACGAGGTAGTCCATATGGTGCGGTTTGTATTTCTGCTTGGTTTTAAGCAGGAGGCGGTGGGGGATGCCCATGTGGAACTGCTTCAGATACTGGTTAACAATTGCCAGAGACCTGATTTTATGGAAAGGCTGAGGCAGGCTGCTAATATAGAAGCATATTTTAATCTGGTATTATCAATGGAAGGTATAGGGTGAACATATGAAGAGAATTATAGTTGCATGTGCAAATGGAGTTGCCACGTCACAGGCTGTTGCCAGTAAGGTAAACCGTCTGCTTAAAGAGAGAAAGGTGGACGCGGTGGTGGACGCGGTTAATATCAAGTCCCTGGACAGGGATATAAAAGACTGTGTGGCTTATATAACCATCACAAAGACGGTAAAGGAATATCCGGTACCTGTTATCAACGGAATCGCGTTCCTGACAGGGGTCAGGCAGGAAGATGAACTGAAAAAGCTCATTGATGCGGTCAACAAAAGCTGATAGGGAGAAGGAGGGGAAAGTATGCAGGTATTAACAAATGTTGTTAATTTCTTTTTGGGATTAGGGGCTCCCATATTTGTACCGATTATAATGATTGTCGGCAGTATAATGGTGGGGATGAAGATAAAGGACGCGATTTCATCCGGCATCACACTTGGCGTGGCATTTACGGGCATGAATCTTCTCATATCCTTTATGAAGGACAGCATAACCCCGGCCGCCCAGGCCATCATGACCTCTACGGGAATCTCGCTGCCCATTGTTGACGGCGGATGGAGCACCATGGCTACCATATCATGGGCATGGCCCTATGCATTTCTCATGTTTCCGCTTTTGATAGCAGTCAATGTAGTGATGATACTTCTCAACAAGACAAATACCATCAACGCAGATTTATGGAATGTATGGCTTAAGATATTTACGGCAGTTGCCGTGGTATCCATTACTCATAGTGTGATTCTGGCCTTTGTGATTGCGGCGGTTCAGATTATACTGGAACTTAAATCTTCGGACGCACATCAGCACCGAATTGAAAAGCTTACAGGAATTCCGGGTGTGTCCGTGACCCATGCTACGTTATTCTTTGGAGCTATTTTATACCCGATTGCCCTTGTTTTAAGAAAAATTCCGGGACTTAACAGGGAATTTGACACGGATATGTTAAAAGACAAGGTTGGTATTTTTGCGGAAAACCATGTGATGGGATTTATATTGGGCTGCCTGTTTGGAATTCTCGCAAAGTATTCCCTGGCCCAGATTCTTACCACAGGAATCAAGGCTGCAGCTGCCATGACGCTGTTCCCGGTGGTGGCCAAATATTTCATGCAGGCCTTGTCTCCCATTTCTGAGGCGGTCAGCGCTTTCATGAACAAAAAGTTTGAAGGAAAGACTCTGATTGTAGGTCTGGACTGGCCTATCCTTGGCGGCTGTAATGAGATATGGCTGGCTATCCTTTGGAGCATACCGTTTATGCTGATTTATTCCATGGTGCTGCCGGGCAATGAAATCCTTCCCTTTGCAGGTCTTATGAGCGCATCCCTGGCATTGCCGGCGTTTCTGGTGACAAGAGGAAACCTGCTTCAAATGTCTATCCTCTGCGTCATCGGCGCTCCGGTGTTCCTGTGGGTGGGGACTGCCTTTGCTCCATTCATGACAGAGTTAGCCATCGCAACAGGCAGTATTGACCTTCAGGCGGGAGAGCTGATCAGCAACAGCCTGATTAATGGTCCTGTATTTACGTATTCTATTTCCCATCTGTTTATGTTTTTAAAAGGTAATTTCATGCCTTTGATTATATTTGCAGTCTGGCTGGCAGGGTTTATTTTATATTACCGTGATTTAATGCGTGAGGCCAGGGAAGACGCGGCTCTGGAGGCTGGGAATGCCAAGGCGGGACAGTAAGCAATCGAATTGACGAGGTGATATCGTGTATCTGGATAGCAGAAGTTATATGATTTTTCAGGAGATTGTAGATAATTCATCAGCTACAGGCAAGGGGCTGGAGGAAAAGTTCCATCTTACGAGAAAGCAGCTCAGCTATAGCTTTGACAAAATCAATGACTATCTTAGGGATAACGGCCATCCGGAGATTAAGCGGCTGAAGACCGGGTACTTTATGGTGCCCGGTCCGGTGGCTGAGCATTATTCCGCCAAAGAAGCAGCAATCACCAAGTCCTCCTATACCTATTCGGACGAGGAGCGGGCATATTGGATTGAGCTACGGCTGCTCTGCCACGAGGATGAGCTTTCCACCTATCATTTTACAGAAGAGCTTCAAATCAGTAAAAACACGCTGCTCAGTGACTTCAAGAAGGTACAGGAACGGGTAAACAGATTCAGTTTGGAGCTGGCATATAACAGGAAGGAAGGGTACCGCCTTTACGGAAGTGAATATCACAAAAGAGAGCTTTTGACACATGCCCTCAGAAAGCTTCTGAACATGCCGGGCGGTGAGGAGAACCTGAACCGTATATACGGAATCAGGGAGGAAGGGGTAAAGGAGCTCAGGGCAAATATCGAGGAGATAGAAAATAAGCTTCAGCTTCAATTTACAGATGAACGTCTGAAGGAGCTTCTGTATATTTTTTATTTTACACTGATTCGGATTAAAAATGAAAAGACCGTGGAAGCCATGGACCGGTACCGCCTGGTAACCACCACCAAAGAATATTCCGTGGTGGCTGCCTTTGCAGATAAGTACAGGATAAAGGATGAAAATGAGATCGTAAATTTTGCAGTTCAGATACAAATTTCAAAGGTCCATAACAGGGTCTATGAAGATATGGGTAATCTGGAGCTGCTCAGGGACGCGGGCATGCACATGCTGGAACGTTTTGAGTCCATCAGCTGTGTACGGCTGGACGGAAGGGCGGAATTTTTGGAAATCCTTTATCAGCACATGAAGCCTGCCGTGTACCGGATCTGGTATGGATATCATGTGGAACCGGATATCACGGACATGATACTGCCAAAATACCAGTATCTTCATGAAATCGTGAGAAAGGCCGTAAGGCCCTATGAAGTGTATCTCACATGTACTTTTCCGGACCCTGAGCTTGTGTATATTACGGTTCTCTTTGCATCATGGCTTCATAAGGAGGGAAAACTGATTCAGGTCCAGGAAAAAGAGAGGGCCGTGGTGGTGTGTACCAATGGACTCACCGTATCGCAGTATCTCTTTGTGTCTCTGTCAGAGCTTCTGCCTGAGATTGAATTTTTAGAGTGCCTGTCCTTAAGGGATTTTTATGAATATGATAAGGATTTTCAGATAGTGTTCTCCACCGTAAGGCTGGAGACAGATAAAAAACAGTTTGTGGTGTTTCCTTTTGCCAATGATATTGCCAAGAAATCATTCAGGGAAAAGGTATTGGATAACATGCGGGTTTCGGAGGGAGAGGTAAAGCTTCAGAGCCGTCTGCCCTTCCTGCTGCCGGACGAGAGGATTCAGATTACCCAGGAAATGCCCGACTGGCAGAATGCAATCCGTATGGCATCCGCACCGTTGCTGGACAATGGTTTTATTAACAGGAATTATATTGAAAAAGCCATTGATATGGTGGAAACGGATAAACGGTTCATCATGATTGCAGACGGCGTGATTATCGCCCATGCAGGTGTGGATGACGGTGTTTACAGCATGGGAATGTCGTTTCTTAAGCTTCCTGAAAAACTGTCCTTTAACGGATATATGGATGCTGATATCATCGTTGTGCTGGCCACACCGGATAAGACCAGACACTTGCCCGCACTCTACCAGCTGTTCGATTTGCTGGAGGACGAGGGTAATATAAGCGCCATGCGGAGGGCGCAGGACGCACATGAGATTGCCAGGCTGATACGAAAATATATTTGAATTAACAGCCATTAAAATAATAGGAACCAAAGAGGGGAGAAAATCATATGTCACAGGAAACAATACAAAGAGCAATACAAAAAGCAAAAGAGCAGGTCATGTGGGGATGCAGGACCATGGTGGACAAGGGGTATGCATTGGGTACAGCCGGCAATATCAGCGCCAGGGTGGAGGGAGAACCATTGTTTGTCATTACCCCGTCAGCCAGACCGTATCTCACGATGAAGCCGGAGGACCTGGCTGTGGGGGATATGGATGGAAATGTGGTGTCGGGACCCTATAAGCCTTCCATTGAATTTTCCATGCATCTGGGTATTTATAAGGAAAGACCGGAGGTTAACTGCATCGTGCACACACACTCCAAATTTGCCACGGCTGTCAGCGCCATGGACGGTGTTGAGAAGGTGCCGGTCATTGACATTGAGGGCGTGGTGTATCTGGGCGGGGAGATACTGGTGGCCCCGTTTGCACCTCCAGGATCCGGTGAGCTGGCAGCGCATGTAAGGAATACTATTGGGACAAACGCAGGCCTGCTCATGGCCAGCCATGGCGCCATCGGCACAGGTCTTACCATGGAAGATGCCATGATATCCAGCGACAATGTGGAGAGGGCCTGTGAAATGTATCTGGCAATCCTGGGGGCAGGGCGCCAGGTAAGGAAACTGCCTGAGGATTATATGGAAATGGCAAAGAAAAAGTCGCTGGTAAGAAGAAATGTAGTTTTATAGAATCAGGAGGGGCATATGGAAAGAAAGGTTGCGGTAATCCATACCACAGTTGTTACCTGCGACGGCATCAACAGCAGGCTTAAGGCGCTGGTACCGGACGCCGAGGTGATGAACATTGTGGATGATAGTCTTTTAAATGATGTGAAAAAGGAAGGAATGCTGACAAAGGAGGTTACCAGGCGGCTTTTAACATATGCTCTTGAGGCACAGGACTGGGGAGCAGAGCTGATTCTTAACGCCTGTTCCTCGGTGGGGGAGGGAGTGGATGTCATAAGACCCCTTTTAAAGATTCCTTACCTTAAAATTGATGAACCAATGGCCCGCAGTGCAGTGGAAAAGGGTGAAAAGATAGCTGTATACGGCACGGTGAAAACCACGCTGGAGCCAAGTGCGAGGCTCATAAGCCATATTGCAGAAGCAGAGAAAAAGAAGGTTGTGGTGGATTCCTATTTGGCTTCCGATGCGTTTGAAGCGCTGACAGCGGAGAAGAATCAGGAAAAGCATAATCAGATACTGGAAGCGCTGATTCGGGATACGGGGAAACAGTATGATGTTCTGGTCCTGGCACAGGCCAGCATGAGCGTATTGATTCCATGTCTGGCAGATATCACAAAACCAATCCTGAGCAGCATGGATTCAGGCGTGGAGGCAGCCGCCAAGGCGTTAAAGGGTTTATAAGAGAGGTTAAAGTATGATATTAGGATGTGTGGCAGATGATTTCACAGGGGCCAGCGATGCCGCCTCCTTTCTTCAGGCAGGAGGCGCAAATGTGATACTCAGCAACGGGATACCTGAGAGGGAGGATGAGGATATCTTGGAAGCCCAGGCAGTGGTCATAGCACTGAAAACCAGAACCTGTCCTCCCGGCGAGGCGGTGGACCGGAGCATGGCTGCCTTTTCCTGGCTGAAGGCCCATGGGGCACGTATGCTGTATTTTAAATATTGTTCCACCTTTGATTCCACGGAAAATGGAAACATAGGCCCGGTTCTGGATGCAGCCCTAGAACGGTGGGACATACCGTACACGCTTTTATGCCCTGCTCTGCTGGAAAATGGAAGAAGCGTGAAGGATGGTAAGCTGTATGTCAATGGAGTACTGCTGGAAGATAGTCCGATGAAGGATCACCCTCTGAACCCAATGAGGGATTCCAGGCTAAAGTACCTGATGGAGAGGCAGAGCCGCTACCCCTGCTTTAACCTGGGTGCAGGTGAACTGGAACGGGGGTTCAGGCCTTACGAGAAACCAGGGCATTATTACCTGATCCCGGATTATTATGAAGAGAAGCACGGGAGAATGATTGCTAAACAATACGGGAATCTTCCGCTTTTGTCAGGCGGATCCGGTCTGCTCAGGATGATTGCCCGTACATGGGAACCGGATGAGGAGAGGAGTGTTCTCACACCGTCCCGTTGTGCGGCTCCTGTCATACTGGCTGGAAGCTGTTCTGAGGCTACCAGGACACAAATCAGGTATTATGAGTCAAAGGGCGGTGCTTCTTTGCGTATCCATCCCCTCCGGTTTGTGCAGGGCATCCAGACAATGGAACACATCAGGGCATTCCTGGAAGAAAATAAAGATCAGGCAGCGCTGGTGTACACTTCAGCGCCGCCTGATGAGGTAAATCGTATAAAAGCAGAGTGGAGGGAGTCATATCCGCCACTGGAACATTATAACGAGGAACTATTGGCCGGTACAGCCGCCTATGCCTTGGAATCTGGAAGAAAAAGAATCATAGCAGCAGGAGGGGAGACGTCAGGCGCCGTTATGCAGAAGCTGGAAATGCACACCTTTCATATCGGACGGTCCATTGCTCCGGGGGTTCCGGTTATGTATCCTGCGGAACAGGAAGGGATGGAGCTGATTCTTAAGTCCGGCAATTTCGGCCAGGAGGATTTCTTTATCCGGGCTGCAAGGGACATCTGAGCCGCCCTTAATGCGTCAGGCCGCCAATCTGTCAGGCTGCCAATTCGTCAGGCCGCCAATCCGTCAGGCCGCCAATCCGTCAGGCTGCGATTAGTCCGCCATCTCCGCCCCGCAGTTCATCTCTTCTTCCATACCCCGCATTCTGCGAAGCTCCCTGGTAACAAATACCAGGGCCAGGAGGGCAGCCATTAAATCAGCAACCGGTGCAGAGTACATCACGCCCTCAATGCCGAGGAACATGGGAAGGACCACAATCAGGGGCAGAAGGAAGATAATCTGCCTGGTAAGGGAGATGAAGATACCCTTTGCCGCCTTTCCGATGGACGTAAAGTAATTAGCCGTGATAGGCTGGAGCCCGTTTAAAAATGTGAAGAACAGGAATATGCGGAAGTATTGTTCCGCAAAGTGAAAGTATTCCTCGCTGCCTGAGCCAAAGATGCCGATGATTTGCCTGGGTATCAGCTGGAAGCACAGGAAGGACAGGGTGGAAATCATGGTTGCGATGAGCACAGCTTTCAGATAAGCCTCTCGGACCCGCCTGAATTTTCTGGCGCCGTAGTTAAAGCTGACAATAGGCTGTAATCCCTGGGACAGACCGATGACCAGGGAGAAGAATATCATGTTCACCTTGGTTATGATGCCTGCGCAGGCCAGGGGAATCTCACTTCCATAATGGGATTGAGCACCGTAATAGCGAAGGATGTTGTTCATTACAATCTGCACCACCATCATGGCCATCTGGTTAAAGAAGGGGGCCATACCCAGGGCTGCAATGGCCTTCATATGGGATGGAACAGGCACAAGAGAGCCCAGGGACAGGCGCACTGTCTTAAACCGGGTCAGGTATACAATGACCATGTCGCCCGATATGATCTGCCCGATGATGGTAGCCAGTGCGGCTCCCGCCATCCCCATGTGGAAGCCGAAGATAAACAACGGGTCCAGTATGGTATTGAGGACGGCGCCCGTGAGAGTACACATCATGGAAAAACGGGGACTGCCGTCTGCGCGGATCAGGTTGGAGCCGCCCGTGGTCAGGATAAGGAATGGAAATCCAAGGGACGTGATGCCGGTATAGGTCAGTGAATAGTCCAGAACATCCGGAGTGGCCCCAAATACAATCATAAGCGGTTTCAGGAAAAGCCTGACCGTGAGACATAGGAGGACCCCTATGGCAGCCAGCATAAATACAGCGTTGCCTGCATAGCGTGTGGCTTCCTCTTTTTCGCCGCTGCCAAGGGACAGATTAAAATTGGCAGCCCCGCCGATGCCGCACATCAGGGAGATGGCAGTACAGGTGATGGTGAGGGGAAAGGCCACGTTGGTGGCAGCATTTCCCAGCATACCCACGCTTCTTCCTATGTAAAACTGGTCTACAATGTTATACAGGGCGCTGACCAGCATGGCTATGATGCTGGGTATGGCAAACCGGGCCAAAAGCTGGTTCACGGGCAGAATACCCAGTGGATTTTCTTGAGTTGATGAAGATTTCATAAGCTACCTCGTCTTTCGTAAATAAAAGAAGACTCCCTGTCAGTTTGCGAATGACAGGGAATCACATGTATCATTGGTATAATTATACTACCCGATTCCTCCAAATACAATTCCCAAAACAAAGACCGCAGCCGTTAAACCGCAGAACAGATAGGATGTCATGAAAGAAAACCAGGGTCCTATGGGACGCAGACGGCCTTTTTCCACTTCTTTTTTCGCATAGTCCGATCCAAATACCCAGAAAAACATGATACCGGCCAAACCTGCTCCAAGAGGGCAGATATAGATGGATACAAAATCCATCCACCCGGATACAATGCCCTGGATGCACAGTCCGATGGCCAGGGCGGCAGCCGTTATTACGGAGACAGATGTCCTGCGGCTGAGCTTAAACTGCTGCTGTAAAGCGGCAATGGGGGCCTCGAACAGATTAATCAGGGAGGAGATCCCGGCAAACAGTACGGCTGTGAAGAACACGATAACCAGGACACGGCTTCCGGGCATGGATTTAAAAAGGTTGGGAAGGTAAATGAAAATCAGTCCGGGTCCGCCTTCATCCAGCCCGGAACCCGCAGTTGCCATGGCCGGGATGATGACAAGAGCAGCAAGCAGGGCTGCCAGGGTGTCAAAAAGGGCTACCTTCCATGCTGCATTGGTCACATCCTCCCGGTCATCCAGATAGGAGCCGTAGATTAAGGTGCCGTTTCCTGCCAGTGACAGTGAGAAGAAAGCCTGTCCCAGGGCGAATACCCATGTCATGGGATCTGCCAGGCCTTTAAGGTCAATCCGGAAGATATAGCGGTATCCATCCGCGGCAGAGGGCTGGAACGCCATGTAGACAGCCAGTCCCAGGAACAAGAGGAAGAATAGGGGCATGATTATTTTGTTGATTTTTTCAATACCGCCGGATATGCCCAGTACCATGATGATAAAGGTGATAACCAGTCCAACAGTCTGCCAGATATTATTTCCGAAGGATCCGGCCATGGAACTAAAAGCAAGGGCAAAGCCGTCCACATCGCCGGGAGCCAGTGTAGTGCCGGTCAGGGAACCCGCGCTGTAGCGGAGGATCCAGCCCACGATAACAGAGTATCCGATAGCCAGGGCCAGGGAGCCCAGAACCGGGATATATCCGATGGCTTCTCCCAGACGCCGTCCTTTTCCCCTGCTGGCCATGGCCTGGCCAAAGGCGCCTATAGGTCCGGAGCGGGCGGCGCGGCCGAATGCCATTTCCCCGATAACGCCGGAAAGGCCTATCATAATAACAAAGAGGAAATAGGGAAGCAGAAAGGTGCCGCCGCCGTATTTGGAGACTCTGGCGGGAAACATCCATATATTGCCCATTCCAACGGCGGAACCGATGCAGGACAGGATAAATCCCCAATTTGTTTTCCAGGAATCCCTTTGAGTGTCAGTTGAGTTAATCACGTAAAACCTCCAAAGTTGGTGTATGTAGTCCGCTGCTCCGCATACAGTTCAGCATGCGAGGCAGCGTCGTGTTTTATCTTTTATTTCTGGTTCTGTACAAACTGCTTATCAAACTCAGGATTGAAGTAGTAAAAATTCTTTTCATCCAGCTTGGACTTTATCTTTTCCAGCGCCTCCCCGAAACGCTGGAAATGCACGACTTCCCTGGCCCGGAGGAATTTAAGGGGTTCTCTTACCTCCGGGTTTTCAATGATGCGGATCAGGTTGTCATACGTGGTCCTGGCCTTCTGTTCTGCCGCCAGATCCTCATGAAGGTCTGTGATGGCATCGCCTTTGGACTGGAATTCGCAGGCATTAAAGGGAACACCTGCAGCAGCCGTAGGCCAAAGAGCTGTGGTGTGGTCGATATAATAGGCGTCAAAGCCTGCTGTCTTGGCCTGTTCCGGGGTCAGATTCTTGGTCAGCTGATAGATAATGGCGCAGATCATTTCCAGATGGGCAAGCTCTTCTGTGCCAATATCTGTCAGCAGTCCGCCCACTTCCTTGCATGGCATAGTGTAACGCTGGGAAAGATAACGCATGGAAGCAGCTAATTCGCCGTCAGGACCGCCGAACTGGCTGATAATCAGGGACGCTGTCTTGGGACAGGTCTGGGTAATTTTTACGGGAAATTGTAACCGTTTTTCATAAGTCCACATGGTCAGACACCTCCTTATTTTAATGTTCCGGGCAGTCCCATGGCAGAGGTCCGTCTGACCAGGTAAAATGCTTCTGGCCGGGATACTTGGTATGGGATTCGGACTTGTTATTGGTTTCAGGGCAGACACAGTTCAGGGTAAGGGGTTCATATTCCTTGGCAAAGGAATCCAGAAGCTGTTTTCTTTGGGCCATGGCCTGGCTGAACGCGTCTAATGCCTGGCCGTCTGTTGGGTGGGTATCCAGATACAGGTTCAGGTCATTGACAACAAAACTTATCTCATTAATCTGCTGAAGCAGCTGGCAGCGGTCAGGCATTTTTTTCACCTCCTACTATAAAAAACGGCAGATCCAGGCAGGGAAAAATAGTTCCCTGTTTCAGGGCTTTGGATGGCTCATAAGGTGTTTCCCAGGGCTGCATGGGAACAGTGGCAATGGCCAGCTGTACTCCTGGTCCGGGAGCGGGAAGCTCTTTGCTGCACCCGCATTGTGATGCAGGAACTTTGGCGTCGCAATTGCATAAATTCATATGATTCACTCCTTTCTGTTGATTGGCCTTGTACAGGCTTCATGATTAGTATGAGCCTGATGCGTTTTTTTAGGTTATTTAAAAACTGTCAGTATATCCAGAAATCGTCGGAGTGTTTTTAAATGGGATTTTTTGCTGAATCCGTATTTCTAAAGTTGAACGTGCAGTATGTTTTTCCGGTTGTATCGGCAGCAGAAAGATAGAGTGAATCCTGATTTAGAATTGATTGAGAACAAGCGCAGAAGCAAGAATTTCTAATACTGGCAGTAAATGAATGTTTGATTGTCCCTGCCTTTCAACATAAAATTTTTAAAAATTAGGCTATGTTAAAGTAGTTCGGTGCCCGGACTTGCGTCCTGAGCACCGATGTATCTGCAGTCTGACATGATACAGGTATCATGTCTCATGTTTCCCGCCTGCTGTATGGGGCGCTGTATTCCACTTACCGCTCGGCAGTCTGCTGTTCCCCGCGTATCCGGCACACCGCACGGCCCTCCTGGGCATCCAGGGTCAGTGTGGCACCGGACCGGCTTACATCATGGATCTTTACAATGTCAGCCAGTTCCTGGGATTCGCCGGGCAGAATATCCTTCAGCACCTCAGGATATCTGGTGAGGAGTTCAGGGCGGTACAGCCTGGTCTTGCTGTTGTCATTGATGGCGCCGTAATACACATCTGCCTCCACCATGTCCTGGAACATGTGGCTGCCGTAGGAAAGATCCGGGTGGTAGCCTGCCTTTCCGTAAGCCACCTCGCAGATGGCGCTGAACTGGCTGATTTCCGCATAGACCACGGGTACGCCTAATTCAGGGGACGAGGTTCCGATGCGGCCGGGCACCAGCAGCATCAGCTTCTTATCCGTATCCTCAAAATGCTGGTTGATGCGGCTGATTAAACGGGCCACGTCCGGCTTCTTGGCATATTCGTATTCATAGTATTTCTGGGGATCCACCCACACAATGTAGTCGATGGGTTCCTCCTTGGACCGGCGCATGGACGTTCTGCGCACGTCAAAGAGAAATTCGTGGTCCACGCCGTCCGGTATATGTACCTGCTCGGATTTGGCGGTCTGAAGGGGACGGCATTGCAGCAGGTTCAGCCTCCATATGCCTTCCTCCGGACTGGTGACGGCAAACTCCACATCCACCGGGCGTTCATATTCTTTCTCCAGCATCTTCATGAGGGTGCGCATCATCCGTATGAACTCCAGATTGTCCACCAGGCCCTGGCAGTCCCCAAAATAGATGGTTCTGTATATATGGCGCTCGGCCAGCATGTCCTCGGCATCCGTATCCCTGCTCAGCACCATTTTCTTCTGCCATTTGGGAAAAAGGTCCAGTATTTTTTCCAGGGACTTGGTACAGAGCGACTTGGTTCCAAAATCCAGGACATCCACCTTGCGCTGGGAAAATTTGTGGCGTTCAGCCAGGGTGGTCCTTAAGTTGGCCTGCGCCCTGTCAAGGCCGATAAGACGGGGGTAATCGCCGGGCGTCCTCTCCACAGCCCTGGTCCCCAGCCCCATGACCATGCGCAGCATTCCTGCTTCCGGGTTCAGGTGCTCCATCCATTTATAAGGGTTATAGGAACAGCCCATACCGGCAGCCACCGGCATATAGAGGTCGCCGTACTGCTGCCCGGCCACCTGCTGAATCAGCAGGGCCATCTGTTCATCCACATCCAGCAAGTGGCGTTTCCTGCGGTATTCAATGGCCTGTTCGTTCATGGTGCTGGCGTATACGCGGCGGATGGCTTCCTCCAGTTCCTCCATCCGTTCCTCCTTAGTGCCCTGGTTCATACAGAAGATGGATTCGTATTTGCCGGAGAATGCATTGCCGTATCCGTCCTCCATGATGCTGCTGGAACGGACAATGATTGGGGTGGTCCCGTAGTGGTCCAGCATATCGCTCAGCTCTTCACGTATATCTTCGGGCAGGGAACCGCCCCGCAGCCGTTTGGTCAGTTCCTCGGTCTCCTTAAAATGTTCCTTTTCCAGACGGTGTCTGGCCTTTAACTCCGCACAGCGGTTATATACCAGATACCGGTAGAAAACATCCGTGCCGATGAAAAAGGAGTTATGGGGTTCCACATGCCCTGCGTACTCCGGCATGTTGAGTTCAATCAGCTTCCTGGCAACCAGCAGGCCGCAGGCCTTGCCTCCAATTACGCCCCCGCCGATTTTGCGCATCCAGACCCTGCGGAAATCCTCCTCTGTGAAATGCTTCAGTATCAGCTGTTCCATGTGGCTCTCCGTGGTCATGAGCCGGTTGCAGATACATTTTTTTTCTTCCCTTGTCAGGTTTTCCTTTTTAAGGATTTCTGGCCATCCAACCATTTTTCTTACCCCCTTCTGTATTTTTATTTGCTGAAAAAATGACACTTATAACACTTATAAGCATATGATTATACATACTTCTCCGAGTTTTTCTCAATGCCCGGAATTGCCATTTTGATAAATTCAATCATGCTCCGGGTCAGGTATTTATTTTTTTTATAATACAGGTAAACATCTCTTACTGCCTCAGGGTCGTCAATCTTATAATATATGATATCCGGGTTTTCCGGAAGGCATTTGACCACGGTGTCGCTGACAAATGAGGCGCCCATGCCGTACTCTGTCAGGTGATAGGTGGTTAAGAGCTGGTTCAGCTTTAAGGTATAGTTTAACTGGATTCCTGCCCGGCCCAGTATGGCGTCCACACGTTCCCTGGTATCATTGTGGGACCGCAGCATGACAAAGGGCTCATCCTTGAACTTCTTTAGGGATACGGCCGGAAAGGTATCGTTCTGGTGAAGGCAGCGCTTTATGTCGGAAGCCTTAAGCTGGTATTTTACCGCTCTCCGGTTGCTGTCAAAGGAGGAGGGAACAGCCAGCAGCAGGCGTTCCTCCATGAAGCGCTCCTTTTCGTAGATGCCAGCGTCCAGCAGATAGTTGTCTATGATAATGTCCAGTTCCCCGGCAAAGAGCTTTTGCTCCAGCAGCGGGGTGTGTCCCTCAAACAGGTTCAGCTTCACGTGAGGGTAGGCCCTGCGGAACTTATCAATGATGGGTGGAAAAATGAAGGATGAAAAGAGATAGGTCCCGCCCACGGACAGACGGCCTGTTTTCAGCTCCTGGAGATTGCCCACATAGTAGGCGAACTCATTTTCCAGGTCCATGATTTTCTCGGCGGTCTTGATGTATTTCTTGCCGCATTCCGTCAGCTGGATGGGGCTGGTGCTCCGGTCAAAGAGGGGCATGCCTATCTTTGTCTCAATCTTCTTAATCATGGAACTGAGGGCCGGCTGGGATATGTAAAGGTTCTCAGCAGCCTTGGAAAAGCTCTGTTCCTTATAGACTTCGTATACGTAATTCATCCCGCTGAACATAGCTGCACCTCCTATAAGTTTTTGATTATATGTTTTATTCAAATATAAATATTTGTTTTTATTCTAGGATATTTTTATAATAAAGGCAAGAACAAATATATCTGACTAATGTTTGATGCGGAGGCCATGAATGAGACATGTAACGGAATATTCCAAACAGGAACTGAATGATATGTTAAAAGAGCTTACCATACAGTTCCAGGAAGCCAAGAAATTGAATTTGAAACTGAATATGGCCAGGGGAAAACCCGCAGCAGCCCAGTTGGATATGAACATGGGCCTGTTGGAGTTTCCAGAGGGCTGTACGCTGGAGGACGGTACAGATGCAAGGAATTACGGCGTTTTAGAAGGGATTCCTGAATGCAGGCGTCTGTTGGGCCAGCTTTTGGGCCTGAAGCCGGACCAGATTATAATAGGAGGTAATTCCAGCCTGAATCTGATGTTCGACACCATGGCGTTCCACTGTCTTTTCGGAACACAGGGAGAAAAGCCATGGAGCTTCTATGCATATGAGGGCAGTCCTGTGAAATTCCTTTGTCCGGTCCCGGGGTACGACAGGCATTTCCAGATTTGCGAGGAGCTGGGAATCCAGATGATTCCGGTCCCGCTTCTGGAGGACGGACCTGACATGGAGATGGTGGAAGCCATGGTAAGGGAGGATGCTTCCATCAAGGGAATCTGGTGCGTTCCCCTTCATTCCAATCCTCAAGGGGTATGCTACAGCGACCGGGTGGTGGACCGCCTGGCGTCTATGGAGACGGCTGCCCCGGATTTCAGGATATTCTGGGACAATGCCTACGGTGTGCACCATATTTATCAGGAAGTGCCCCTCAAAAATATCCTGGATGCATGTGAGGCCGGCGGCCATCCAAACAGGGCTTACTATTTCTTCTCAACCTCCAAGATAACATTTCCGGGGGCAGGTATTTCCCTTATTGCTTCAGGACCGGACAACATGAAGGAGTTTAAGGGCCATATGTCCTCACAGACCATTGGACATGACAAGCTGAACCAGCTAAGGCATGTGCAGTATTTCAAAACGCCGGAAAACATCCGCGCCCATATGGCGGATCTGGCAGAGGTGCTGAGGCCCAAATTTGACATGGTGTTAAACCGTCTGGAGGAGGAACTGGAAGGCAGCGGACTGGCAGTGTGGAGCCGTCCGAAGGGAGGCTATTTCATCTCCCTGGACACGCTTGCAGGATGTGCAAAGCGCACCGTGCAGCTGGCTAAGGAGGCAGGTGTCACGCTCACAGGCGCAGGCGCAACCTATCCCTACAAGAGGGATCCGCAGGACAGAAATATCCGCATTGCTCCCACCTATCCCACGCCGGAAGAGTTAAAATCAGCCATGGACATATTTATTCTGTGCGTTAAGATAGCGGGAATCGAGTCAGTGGTGAATCAGGGGAACTAAGTATTGGGATACTATAAACAGGCAGCAGCCGGGCAGAAAAGGAGAACAGGTATGGAGAAACTATATAATCCTTATGACAATGTGTTAAAGGTAGTAAAGGAAGCAGCCGATATACTGGGCTATACGGACAGTGACATAGAGGCCATTAAGTACCCGGAGAGGGAACTTAAGGTTGCGATTCCGGTGCGGATGGACGATGGGACAACGAAGGTATTTGAGGGATACAGGGTGCAGCACTCCACATCCCGCGGACCGGCCAAGGGCGGAGTGCGTTTCCATCCTGCGGTAAATCCTGACGAGGTCAGGGCCCTGGCAGCCTGGATGACATTCAAGTGCGCAGTGGTGAATATTCCTTACGGCGGCGGCAAGGGCGGCGTTGTCTGCGACCCCAATGAGCTGTCTGAAAATGAAATCCGGGCAATCACCAGAAGATACACGGCAGCCATTGCTCCCCTTATTGGGCCGGAACAGGATATCCCGGCTCCTGATGTAGGTACCAATGCGGCTGTTATGGGCTGGATGATGGATACCTACAGCATGCTGAAGGGCCACTGCATCCACGGCGTGGTTACAGGCAAGCCAATCTGCCTGGGAGGCGCCCTTGGAAGAAATGAAGCCACGGGACGGGGCGTCATGTATACCACAAAAAATATACTGAATAAAATGGGAATTCCGGTTCAGGGAACCACGGTAGCCATTCAGGGAATGGGAAATGTGGGCAGCATCACAGCCAAGCTGCTTCACAGGGAAGGAATGAAGATCATAGCGGTCAGCGATGTATCCGGTGGAATCTGTAATCCGCAAGGACTTAACGTACCGGCTATCCTGGAATACCTCTCCCTTAACAGAAAGAATCTGTTAAAGGATTACAATGAAGAGGGAATGAGCCGCATTACCAATGAGGAACTGCTGGAGATGGATGCCAGGGTACTGGTGCCGGCAGCCCTTGAAAATCAGATTAACGCTTCCAATGCACATAAAATCCGTGCGGAAATCATCGTGGAGGCTGCAAACGGCCCGGTGGCCGCAGACGCTGACGGGATACTCCAGGAAAGAGGCATTACTGTTGTGCCTGATATCCTGGCCAATGCAGGCGGCGTAGTTGTTTCTTATTTTGAATGGGTTCAGAATATACAATCCGTGAGCTGGACCGAGGAAGAAGTCAACGAGAAGCTGAAGGATATCATGGATCCTGCGTTTGAAGCAGTATGGGATATTGCAAAGAGACAGAACGCCACACTGCGCACCGGCGCTTACCTGATTGCCGTGAAGCGGGTAGTGGAGGCCAAGGCGGCAAGGGCAATCTGGCCATAAAGCGAATCACAGAAAAAATCATAGAATTTCCGAATAGCAGCAGTTACACAAAGACCAGGCACTGGGGATGCCTGGTCTTTTACTGTGTATAAAGGGGGATAAAATGTGTGAAAGGGGGAGGGCCCTTTCGGTTTTTGCAACAATTTATTTGCTGTGTTTTTCTTGCTTACAGGACACATTATAATACAGGTATATTGCAAAAACCATTGTCAGAAGACAAAGAAATATTGCAATTAGCACAAGCTGTGTTAGAATAGGGTTAAACGCACCTGCGGCTTGCGGCCGCGGAGGGCAGGGACGGCTGGGGACAGCCGGTATTTTTAAGGAGGAGATCCATGTACCAGGAAGAAAGTTTTAAGACGCAGAGGGTGGTATATGCCCATACGCGCAGCGATGAAGGGGATATGGAGTATAAAATGCACTGCCATGATGTATATGAGGTTTATTACATGATTTCAGGCAACGCAGAGTATCTGCTGGAGGGCAGGACCTACACACCCAGGCCCGGAAGCCTGATTATCATACCGCCGGGCTGTTTTCACGGGTTAAGGGTGCTGGATTCGGATGAATATAACCGGATACGTCTGCACTTTGCCGCCGAACTTCTGCAGGAAGAGGAACAGGCTCTTTTGCTGGAGCCTTTTGGAACCGGATGGTGCTGCTATGAGGAACAGTTTCAGCTGGAGTGGTATTTTCACTCCCTGGAGGAGTGTGGAAATTATGGAAAAGATTTACAGGATATTGCAATCCGCACACGGGTTCTGTCTCTTTTGACCAAGATTTTTGCAATATATAGGGAGGCTTCAGGAACTTCCAGGGGAAAGGAAGGACAGGTCCAGGAAATCATCCGCTATATCAACCAGAATCTGTCCGCTCCGCTGAGCCTGGAAGGGCTGGCACAGACCTTCTATATGAGCAAAAATCATCTCACAGCTGTATTTAAGAGGGCCACGGGAACCACGGTGGCCCGGTACATCCTATATAAGCGCATGGCCATTGTGAGAAAAGAGCTGTCAATGGGGGTGCCGGCAGCAGAGGCAGCGTCCAGAGCGGGATTTGGAGACTACTCCAGTTTTTTCAGGGCTTACAAAAAAATGTTTGGATGCGCGCCCTCTGATAAAAGCGCGCCGGGAATGCCTGAGATGGATAAGGGAAGTATGGTTTGAGAATGCGCGGGGACTCAAAAATAAGGTTTAAGAATGTACGTAAATAAATTCTTGACAGGAAAAAAATACCATGATATTATCAATTAAACCTATAGAAATAGTAGGAATTAAGAGACGGAGGACAATATCATGGGAGAGAAGCGTAAGAGATCAGACAGACACTTTAAATTTGAGACAACCCAGCTTCACGGAGGTCAGGAGCAGCCCGACCCTTCAACAGGGGCAAGGTCGGTACCGATTTACCAGACATCATCGTATGTATTTGATAACTGCGACCACGCGGCGGCACGGTTCAATCTCAGCGACCCGGGAAATATATACAGCCGTCTTACCAATCCTACCCTGGATGTATTTGAACAGAGAATGGCGCAGCTGGAAGGCGGCGTGGCAGCCCTGGCCACGGCTTCCGGGGCAGCGGCCCTGTCCTATACCTTCCAGAACCTGACACGGGCAGGGGATCATATTGTGTCTTCCGGCCATATATACGGCGGCACCTACAATTACCTGGCCCACACCTTTCCGGAATACGGGGTGGAGACTACATTTGTGGATCCGGCTGATTTAGAGGCGGTAGAGGCAGCTATCAGGGATAATACAAAGGCTGTCTTTATAGAGACACTGGGAAACCCTAATTCCGATATCGCTGATATAGAAAAAATTGCTTCTATTGCACACCGGCATCAGATTCCTTTGGTAATAGATAATACCTTTGCAACGCCGTATCTTGTCCGTCCCATTGAGTACGGTGCTGATATCGTGGTACATTCAGCCACAAAGTTCATCGGCGGTCATGGAACTGCGGTGGGCGGCGTGATTGTGGACGGCGGAAGGTTTGACTGGGCTGCTTCCAAAAAATTCCCGGGACTTTCAGAGCCAAATGCCAGCTACCACGGAATCCGTTTTGCCCAGGATGTGGGAGCGGCTGCCTTTGTCACCCGGATACGGGCCATTCTTCTAAGGGATACAGGGGCGACCCTCTCACCCTTCCACGGCTTTTTGTTTTTACAGGGGCTGGAGACACTTTCCCTGCGGGTGGAACGCCATGTGGAAAACGCGCTTAAGGTGGTGGAATATCTGAATGCGCATCCTCAGGTGGAGGCGGTCCATCATCCCAGTGTGAGCCGGGATCCGGTCCAGCAGCAGCTTTACAAAACGTATTTCCCCAGGGGAGGCGGCTCTATTTTTACGTTTGAAATAAGGGGCGGGGCTGAAAATGCCAGGAAATTCATCGACAACCTGGAACTGTTCTCCCTTCTTGCCAATGTGGCGGATGTAAAGTCACTGGTGATCCACCCGGCCTCCACCACCCATTCCCAGATGCATGAGAAGGAGCTTCTGGAACAGGGAATCCGTCCCGGTACCATCCGGCTGTCCATCGGGACAGAACACATTGACGACATTTTGGAGGATTTGGAGGAAGCGTTCCGGTCCGTATAGTATTCCGGTTCATTTCGTATTCCGTTCCATTTCGTACTCCGATCCGTTTAGCACAGGTGGTTCAGATTAAATCCATGGGTACGGCCGGGGCTGCGTGCAGGGAAAAATCAGCAGGTGAAAAACAGCAATACAGATTGAAACGCCGCGGGAATAAGGCTATAATGGATAGAAAATACACCGCTAAGGAGAAGGACATGGATTACAGGACATATTTGAAAAATTATCCGGATAAGGACGGCCGTTTCGGCGCTTACGGAGGCGCTTATCTTACAGAGGAGCTGATACCGGCTTTTGAGGAGATCGCGGATGCATACCAGACCATCTGCCATTCTTCCCAGTTTATCAATGAGCTGAGACGGATTCGCAAGGAATTCCAGGGAAGGCCCACTCCTGTTTACCACTGCGAACGCCTGTCCGGGAAAATAGGAAATTGCCAGATATATCTGAAACGGGAGGATTTAAACCACACAGGAGCCCACAAGCTGAACCACTGTATGGGGGAAGGACTTCTTGCAAAATTCATGGGTAAGAAACGCCTCATCGCAGAAACCGGAGCAGGGCAGCACGGGGTGGCCCTGGCCACGGCAGCCGCGTTTTTCGGTCTGGAGTGCGAGATTCATATGGGCGAGGTGGACATAGCAAAACAGGCGCCCAATGTCACCAGGATGAAGATTCTGGGGGCAAAGGTGGTGCCGGTTACCCATGGCCTTAAGACACTGAAGGAGGCAGTTGACTCAGCCTTTGAGTCCTATGCCAGAAATTACAAGGATTCCATCTACTGTATCGGATCTGCCCTGGGCCCCCATCCCTTCCCGCTTATGGTCAGGGATTTCCAGTCTGTTGTGGGATATGAGGCAAGGGAACAGTTCCTTGAAATGACAGGCATGATGCCGGACGAGGTCTGCGCCTGCGTGGGCGGAGGCAGCAATTCCATCGGTATGTTCATACCTTTCCTGGATGACCCGGTGGATATCACAGGGGTGGAGCCGTTGGGAAGAGGCGAGACGCTGGGAGATCATGCAGCTTCCATGAAATTCGGTGAAAAGGGAATTATGCATGGATTTGAGAGCATTATGCTGAAGGATGAAAAGGGAGAGCCTGCTCCTGTATACTCCATTGCCAGCGGACTGGATTATCCTTCTGTGGGGCCGGAGCATGCATTCCTTCACGATCTGGGCCGGGTTAAATACGATACGGTAAGCGACGAGGAGGCTATGGAGGCATTTTTCAAACTTTCCAGATATGAGGGAATCATACCGGCAGTGGAAAGCTCCCACGCGGTGGCATATGCCATGCGCAGGGCAAAGGAGATGCGGCAGGGATCCATTTTGGTGTGCTTAAGCGGCAGAGGCGATAAGGATATCGACTATGTGGTGGAGCACTATGGTTATGGGGATCAGTTTATGGATTAATTTGGCGGGGAGGCCGGAGGGCCTCCTGTCTGATTCGGAGAAGATGGAGAGCAGAGCCAGAAGGCGGTGGGGGTTCATGATGGTCTTGCTTTCAGGGCAGTATGGATTGAAATAAGGGCATCCGGACCAGCGGAATCATTCCGTGGACCGGATGCCCTTTAGACAATATAGTTTGTTTTACAGCCTCTTAGCAACAGCCTTAATAAAGTCCCCGCTGTTAAGTACAACTGGATTTGGAATGGTGGTAATCAGAGCCAGGTCTTTTGTCATCTCGCCGTTCTCAATGGTGTCAATGGTGGCCTTTTCCAGCCTGTCAGCAAATTCCATCAGCTCGTTGTTGCCGTCCAGCTCGCCGCGCTTGCGCAGTGCGCCGGTCCAGGCAAAGATGGTTGCCACGGAGTTGGTGGAGGTTTCCTCACCCTTTAAGTGCTTGTAGTAGTGGCGCTGTACGGTTCCGTGGGCTGCCTCGTATTCATAGTTGCCGTCCGGGGATACCAGGACAGAGGTCATCATGGCCAGGGAGCCGAAAGCAGAGGATATCATGTCGCTCATGACGTCGCCGTCGTAGTTCTTGCAGGCCCAGATGTAACCGCCCTCGGATTTCATGACACGGGCTACGGCGTCGTCAATCAGGGTGTAGAAATAGGTGATGCCGGCAGCTTCAAATTTTTCAGCATACTCGCTGTCGAAAATTTCCTGGAAGATATCCTTGAAGGTATGGTCATATTTTTTGGAAATGGTATCCTTGGTGGCGAACCAGAGGTCCTGTTTTGTATCCAGGGCATAGTTGAAGCAGCTTCTGGCAAAGCTTTCAATGGATTGATTGATATTGTGCATGCCCTGTACGATGCCCGGACAGGTGAAGTCGTGAACCAGTTCCCGGCTCTCGGAACCATCCCTGGCCGTGTAAACCAGCTCCACCTTTCCCGGACCCGGTATCTTCATCTCAGAACCCTTGTAGACATCGCCGTAGGCATGTCTGGCAATGGTGATGGGTTTCTTCCAGTTCTTAACACATGGTTCGATTCCCTTTACTACAATAGGGGCGCGGAACACGGTTCCGTCCAGGATGGCGCGGATGGTTCCGTTGGGGCTCTTCCACATTTCCTTCAGGTGGTATTCCTCCACGCGGGCGGCGTTGGGGGTGATGGTGGCACATTTAACAGCCACGCCGTACTTTTTGGTGGCATTGGCGGAATCAACGGTTACCTGGTCGTTGGTCTCATCCCTGTATTCCAGTCCAAGGTCATAGTACTCTGTCTTTAAATCTATGTATGGCAGCAGCAGGTCGTCTTTGATCATCTGCCAGAGAATTCGAGTCATCTCATCGCCGTCCATCTCAACAATCGGGGTGGTCATCTTAATCTTGTCCATACTGTATCCTCCTGAATTTTCGCATTATTTTATAGTATACGACGAATTGGGGTTTCGCACAAGAGAAAACTGTGTATCATCCGCCTGCAAACTGTGTACCATCCGCCTGCAAAACCATGTATTATCTGCTGGATAAAATGTAATATCAGGCAAAGGTTTCATCCGCCGGAAACACAATTCCCATCTGCTTTCTGGCCTCGTCCATGACCTGAAGGGCCATCAGGGAATACCGGTTATGTATATTGCTGCCGGGTCCCGCTGATATAAGGCGGAGCCATTCCGCTATCTCACCGGACATGTCCGCCTTGGCAGGACCCTGGTACAGGACCTGTCTGCCGCCTGCTCTGTCATAAAAAATAAGCTGGTGGGGGTGGTCGATTCCTTCGATGGTAATGGTGCCGTTTTCACCCTGAATCTGGCTGGGAATACGGCTGCTGCTGATTTTGGAATACACCAGTTCAGCCTGCATATCCTTGTACACGCCAAGGATTGTCCCGGATCCGTCAATGCCGTTTTCCAGGAGGACGGCGTCTGTTTTGATTTTTTCCGGCATTCCAAACAGGCGCACAAGAGGATGTACGCAGTAAACGCCTATATCCATAAGCGCACCGTTGGAAAAGATGGGGTTAAATGCGTTTTCCACAATTCCGGATTTGAACTTGTCATAGCGCGAAGAATACTGGCAGAAATGGAAGCTGGCCCTGCGGATGGTTCCCAGTTTGGGAAGATGTTTTGCCAGGGCCTGGTAGCCGGGCGTAAAGATGCTGCGGATGGCTTCCAATAAAATCACGTTGTTTTGGCCGGCCAGCTGAATCAGGTGTTCCAGTTCCCTGGCATTGGAGGTAATAGGCTTTTCGCACAGAACATGCTTTCCATGGGATAATAAAAGTGCGGCCTGTTCATAGTGGAAGCTGTTTGGGCTGGCAATATAGACAGCGTCCAGGTCATCAGCGCAGGCAAAGGCATTCAGATCCGTGTATGTTGTTTCAACCCCGTATTTTGCTGCGAAGTTTCCGGCTGTTTCCTGATTTCTGGAATAGACAGCACTGTAATGAAGGCTGGGATTTTCCATTGCGGCTTCCTGGAAACGGTCCACGATAAAGTTGGTTCCTATGGTTCCATAGCGTATCATTGGCAGGTTTTCCTTTCTGTATGGCTCTGTGTCCTGTACTATTTTATCACAAACAGAGCCGTAAACACAGGCTTTCATCCGAAATTAAGGTGGTAAATAAGAGGAAAATAAGGAGGGAGCCGCATTAATTTATGCTGCTCCCTCATGATTACTGACTAACTTCTCCGGTCTTCTACCAGAAGTGTCTGAATGGTATCCGCGGAGGGATTCCAGTTTAACACATACAGGGTATAAATCCGGGATGGATTTAATGTTACCGGCGTGGTAACCAGGGTGTTTTCCGGGCGGGCGGAGCGGGCCACACGCAGGGTATAGTTACCGGAGCTGAGCCGGCTGAAGCTGGCTGCATCGGCAAAGTTTACTGAGTTAAAATAGATATTGCCCAGGGAGGCATTGACTGGTCCGCTGTAATAGGCTAAATTGCAGACCCGGAAGCAGGAAGAGGTCCAGTCCGTGGGGCATGCCGTATCACGGATGGATACCAGGTCCAGGCCCGTGGAGGAGTTGACAATGGCGATGGTGGCCATTCCGTCACCCACATACATGGATTTGCGGAGATATACGTAACCGTTGGAGCCCATAATGGAGAATGTATGATAGCCCTGGGACAGCTGGCGGTACTGGGTCACTTCAGAAAAATCCAGTCCGGAGAAAACAGCCTGGTTATCTATATACACGGTAAATGGGTTATATCCGGTGGCGGCGTTTAGCAGGCGTATTCCGCCGCGAATCCACTGGTTATTGTTGCAGAACACGCAGGGGATGGGATAATTGGGCCGTACAGGATAATTAGGGCGTACAGGATAATTAGGGCGTACAGGATAGTCCGGACGTACAGGGTAGTCCGGGTAGTAGGGTGGCATAACGGAAAAATCAGGGTCGATTTCATCGTCAGGAGATGGAATTACTACATCGGTATCAGGATATGTGAAACCTGGATCAATCGGGTCTTCTACCTGGGTCATCTTAAGTGATGGTACAGAGTAGGGATTATTGTTATTCATATACAATGGTCCTCGGTTAATGCTTTTATGATAATATATGTCTGATATGCCGAAGGGGTACGGTAAAAAGCAAAAAAAGCCGGGAGCAAGGTCAATTCATGGATGCAATTATGATTGTTCCGGCAATGGATCAGGCCAATATGGTATATTTATATCAGCCGCAAAAGAAAGGCAGTTGGGGAGGCCGTTATACGATGCAGCAGTAACAGGATGTCATTCTCCCTCGCTTATTGCGGCGACAACCTTAGCGGCAGCGGGCCCTACCCTATTGGTTATCTTTTTTTCGCTTCCGTCCATGCCCAAGGTCTGGATTTTTTAAGATTTAAAAACCCGATTGACATTTTCTTTTATATAAGGTATCATACCTCATGTTCATCGGAGGACTTATAATCGTAGTATAAGGCCGGATAAGATGTCGGATATAGTGGTTTTTTCGGAGGGCTGCGGTCACGTATGGCACAGCCGGATAAGAAAACTGTCTATGTTCGGTCTCTTATCCGGCTATTTTTATGCTTAAAGGAGGAAACATAAATGAATTTGTTAACTGGAAAAATTAAGCCGCTCTACCTGAAATATCTTGGCGCTGCTTTTGGCAGCGCGTGTATATCTTCTGTTTATGGACTTGTGGATATGGCTATGGTCGGCCAATATCACGGGCCGTCAGGAACAGCGGCCATGTCTGTTGTAATGCCAATCTTTAACATTATTTACAGTCTGGGGCTGTTTATGGGAATCGGCGGATCTGTCCTTTATAGTTCAGAAAAAGGACGGCGGGAAAATGGCTGCTATAACGAGTTTTTTTCCACGGCGCTCCTGGGCACAGCCGCCCTTGCCGCGATTGCTTGGACTGGTATTGTTTTCTTTGGAGAGCCTTTGCTTCGGCTGTTTGGCGCGGAACAAACACTTCTGCCATTGACAAAAGCCTATTTGTTCCCGATTAAGATCGTTATTCCTGTCTTTGTTTTCAACCAGATGCTGGCGGCGTTTCTTCGGAATGACAACGCACCCGGCCTTGCAACCGCGGCGGTCCTTGGCGGTGGTATTTTTAATGTTTTTGGTGACTATTTCTTTGTCTTTGCCATGGACATGGGGATTTTGGGGGCTGGCCTTGCAACCGCGGCGGGCGCGTGTATTACGCTGCTGATTATGCTGACTCACTTTTTCTCAAAACGCTGCACACTTAAATTTGTGAGTATTCACTATTTATTTATTAAAGTAAAGGGCATCTTGACAACAGGATTTTCAACATTTTTTGTTGACTTGGCAGTGGGAATCATGACAATGCTGTTTAACCGGCAAATTGTCCGGTATCTGGGAACAGACGCCCTATCCGTTTATGGTCTGATCGTGAATATCAGTATGTTTGTCCAGTGCTGCGCATACAGTGTGGGGCAGGCTTCCCAGCCTATTTTTTCCATTAATTACGGGGCAGAACACTGGGGGCGTATGAAAGAAACACTAAAGTATGCTTTGGGTACGGTAGCCTTTTTTGGGATCTTCTGGACAACATTGGTGGTGCTGGTTCCAAATGGTTTTGTCCGTATTTTTATGAAACCGACAGAAGAGGTGCTGCAGATAGCTCCTTCCATCATGCGGTGTTATGGTATTTCGTTTCTGCTGCTCCCGCTTAATATATTTTCAACTTATTATTTTCAATCCCTGATGAAGCCGGCTGCGTCGTTTGTTGTTTCCGTTGGCCGCGGGCTGGTGATTAGCGGAGCGCTGATTATGCTGCTGCCAACGGTGGCCAAGGCTGATTTTATTTGGTTTTCTATGCCGGTAACAGAGATTGTGATTGCAGTTTTTGTGATATACATGATGGTTCGGTACACGAAAAGACTTGCAAAATAGCTTCCTGTATAATTTAAGTATAAGGAACCGCGGGGAATGTGGCTGATAAAAAGATGCTAATCGTTCGACAAAAACAAAAAAGCCGAAAACCCAGTAAAACCAGGCTTTCGGCTCTGTATCCAGTGTTCCTGAGCGGATTCGAACCGCTGGCCTTCCGCTTAGGAGTTCTAAAGGTCCTTTTGCAGCAAGTAGTTTCTAACCTCCTGTAATACCCTCTAACACCTTATAATACAGGAAAAGCGTGAGGTCTGTGCGGAAGATAGATTCACGAAATGTCCTGTACTGGTAACAAAAGTGTTAGCAACGTGTTAGCTGGCTCAGTTCCAGCTAGGAAACCATTTATCAAGATTATACGATACTCTTTTCCATAATGCAAGGAATAGACGTTTTGTGTGAAAACATGAAACGTCTATTTTGTTTGCCCAGCATGGGCGTTTTCTAATGGGTGAAAGTCCCAAGTGCGCGTAGGCAACAACGAAGCACATAGCCGAACAGCAAGGGTGTCCGCCGTGAGACGGAATCTGAAAGAAGCTGTAAGCAAACCTCTGACCTGACGGACAGGAACCGCATATAAGGCTCGGAAATACGGATAAGGTGGCAAAAGGCACTGAAGTCCAAAAGGTTGCCGGAAGTACGAGTAAATGCGGCAGGTACATGGAGGAAAAGAACACGCACCTTAACTGGGGAGGTCTCACAGGCGGTCTCATTAGCCGTAGTAACAACGAATTGTGAGAAGTCAGCAGAAGCCATAGTAGTGAGGAAGTTCCTGTAATGGGGACGGAGCGAAGGGCTGAACAATCAATCAGTTGAAGTACGTTCCACTTCGTAGCCGGAGCATACGCCTGTCGATGACTTCAAAGGCGGCAAAGGCAAAAGGGGCAGAAAGGAAACAACGCATGGACACAAGCAGTCTCATGGAGCAGATATTAAGCAGGGATAATCTAAATGCGGCGTATCTGCAAGTCGTAAGGAATAAAGGAGCGGCAGGCGTGGACGGGATGACCGTTGAAGAACTTGGCGCATATCTTTCGGAAAACGGCGAAAACATTAAGGAACAGTTGCGGACGAGGAAGTATAAGCCGAAGCCAGTCCGCAGGGTGGAGATACCCAAACCCGATGGTGGTACAAGAAATCTTGGAGTGCCAACAGCAGTAGACCGCTTTGTACAGCAGGCGGTGGCACAGGTGCTTACCCCGATATTTGAGGAGCAGTTTCACGACCACAGCTATGGATTCAGACCCAAGCGGTGTGCACAGCAGGCAGTCCTTAAAGCATTGGAAATGATGAATGACGGACACAACTGGATAGTGGATATCGACCTAGCGAAATTCTTTGACACAGTAGACCATGACAAGCTGATGACGATTTTCGGACGGACAATAAAGGACGGAGATGTCATATCGGTGGTAAGAAAGATTCTGGTCAGCGGCGTAATGATTGATGATGAGTATGAAGATACGGTAGTCGGCACACCGCAGGGTGGAAATATCTCGCCGCTGTTAGCAAATATCATGTTAAATGAGCTGGACAAAGAACTGGAAGCAAGGAGGCTGGATTTCGTCCGGTATGCAGATGACCTTATTATAATGGTCGGGAGCAGACAGGCGGCAGAGCGGGTAATGAAGAGCGTGGCTCGGTTTATAGAGGAAAAGCTTGGACTGAAAGTGAACGCGGAAAAGAGCAGGGTTGATAAACCAAAGGGCATTAAGTATCTGGGGTTTGGATTTTACTATGACTCATTTGCCAAAGGGTACAAAGCCAGACCACACCCGAAAGCGGCAGCAAAGTTCAAGGCGCAGATGAAGAAATATACAAGCAGGAGCTGGGGAGTGGGCAATGGTTATAAAATTGGGAAACTCAACCGGCTTATCCGAGGGTGGATAAATTATTTCAAAATCGGAAGCATGAAAAGGCTGTGCGCAAAAATGGACGGACAGATTCGGTATCGACTGCGCATGTGCATATGGAAACACTGGAAAACGCCAAAGAACAGGGAAAAGAATCTTATCAAACTTGGTCTGCCGCCAAATGCGGCACATGGCATTTCATATGCCAAAGGATATGCCAGAGTGTGCAGAAGCTGGAATCTCCACATTTGTATCAGTAAAGAGAGACTAGCTAAGTTTGGTCTTGTATCCATGGAAGACTACTACGCCGAAAAGGCTGTTACATGTTAAGTTGATTGAACCGCCGTATACCGAACGGTACGTACGGTGGTGTGAGAGGTCGGAAGGCGAAATAATCGCCTTCCTCCTACTCGATTTATATATGCAATAGCACCAAAGCTTTTATTATTATGTATATATCGAAAATCCT
>OBWM01000376.1_pt1 | contig 36113 bp, 52 predicted proteins | sample 1538041 | NCBI WGS metagenome assembly OBWM01 (sample SAMEA2580049, study PRJEB22360) | human gut metagenome | biome: human gut; feature: human-associated habitat; material: faeces | place: Denmark | collected 2008/2010
AAATTAGAGGTAAAAAGTTTGTTGTAAAGCTTGATTACAATGAATTAATCAATGACTATGAATATCACATGTACATAAGACATTTGATTATGCCACAGCAGGCAATAGCCGCTTATTTTACAAAAACATATGAAACTTACAATGAAAAATATGATAGATACGAAGCATACAGTGAGAAATACAATATATCTGTATACTATACATATTTAAAAGAAGAAGATATTTTGTTGATAACAGCTTTTAGTCAAGGAGGCTTGCATGAATAAAAAAACCAATATTCCTGAAATCGGCATTGCTGAAATATCTGATTATATCCCTACACAGGAAGAAAAACAAAAAATAATTAAATTCGAAGAACAGGCAGAAAAAGACATTGAAGAACTCAAACAGACTGCCAATGTAAATTTTCGCTGGTCGGAATTTGAAATAAAAAGAGCTAAAAGAATTGCATCAAAGCTTGGTATGCCTTATCAAACTTATCTCAAATCAACATTGAAACAAGCTATGGATGCAGACGAGTTAAAATTTAACTAACTATAATACCCTATTCTCTGCAAAATCAACCTCAATCAAATATCTTATTCCAACAGCTTTCTCATAGGGAAGAGAGGCTATTTTGAGCAGCCCTGCCCTGTGCCATCTCCATAGCTCTAAAATATCGTAAAAATCACTGTCCAGATTTGCCCAAAGGTCTTTTTTCTTGCCAATGGCTGTAGGTCTTTTGACATCACCGAGGAAGATGAGCTTGTCATCTTCCCAGGCTGTCGTGTTAAAATCCCCTGTTTTGTATATCTCCCAGGCTATTTTTACTTTTTTTCGGTTTTTTCTGCCTTTTCTTTTATTCCGTAAATAGCGGATAAAAGTGCTGCACAGCAATCGCTATGGATAGCTGTAATCACATTGCTTACACCAAGACCGATAAATTCAGCATAAGAGCTATATTCCAGTGTTTTTCCTTCTTTTTTCAAGGTCGGCTTGTTTTCAAAGCGTAAAAAACATCTTGAGGCAACTCTTGCAAAATCATTATACACTTGATAGTCTATAATATCTGCTGCGTTTGGTGTCCTGAAAACGAACTTCGGCGGATTTTCCTCATCTTTAAATTGACTCGGAATTACCACAATTTCCTCAAGATTCTGCAATTCAATTTCCATTTATTATGCTCCTGCTGTTTCGATTTCTTTTAAGATACACGGAATCAAGTCATCATCAGGTGTATTTCTGAAATTAGCTGTGTAAGTCTGTGCATCATCTACACCGGCGCCTATGTTAAAAGAGGTAATAGTTGTAGGTACAAAATAGGATATTATTACAGGACCTTTTTTATTTAACACAAATCGTGTAAGTAAGCTTCCATCGTCAATTTCAGAGACCTCAACAGCATCACCCGTTTGTGAAACAATCGGAATGAACTTATTCATTAGGTATTCAGATACATTGATTGTGGTAACACCTTCAAGTGACCCTGTTGCATCAGAAAAACCTGCCAAATATGTTCTTTGCTCATCACAAAGAGTAGTAACATCAATCTCATCAGCTGAATACTCTATAGAAAAATTTTGTATGTCACATTTTTTCGTTAAAGTGAATGGTATAACCTTGTCACCTGGCTTTACTGTGATTCCGGCTGCGCCTTTGATAACATAACCAGGTACTACACCCTCAGGTAAACCTGAACCTGTGGCAGCTACTTCAGAAACAATATAATATGTTCCCACAGTGAGTGCTGTACCTTCTTCTGTACCTTCAAGCGGTGAACCTTTTTTCATGTCGTAAATCTCTCCGTCACGCCCTTTTAATCTTTTTCTTTCGTTTGCCATTAGTTTAATCTCCTTTGATTACTTGTAATAATTTATTTCAAACGCTATTACGCTTGAATAAAGCCCGATAGAAGGCTCTGTAAAACTTCTGCTTGAGTTTAGCTTCACGAGGCCTATTTTGTACCCTCCCAAACTCGGTAAGTCCATCACAAACTTAAATAACTCCTGATTGATAAAATCTGCTGAACTTTGAGAGGAAGTATAGATATTCCACTGCGTAAAACTCATTCCATCCGAAAAATTATTGTCGTTGCACAAAACCTGTTGTGTTCCGTCCATCAGCAAACTATGCTGGATAATATAAGGCTGCTTTGTCTTTGGCTCAATTTCACCGTAACCAAATTTAAAATTGAAGTTTTTGACCTTAAAATTATTCTTAATGTATTCAAATAAAAGCTGTTCAAACATTCTTTTTTAACTCTTTTTTGAAATGTCTTGTGAACGTTCCACCGATTTCTTTTTGAACCTTTAACGCTGCGTTACGCATGACAGGATTAGGCTTTCTTTTTGGTATTTTTACACTTTTGGCAAAGACATCTTTGCCGTCAACTTTAAAGTGCAAGACTTTAGCATTTTTAGCCTCAATTGTATGAGCTTTGACTCCAAACTCTATTGAGGCTGAATAATCAGCATTTGCAATAACTTGATTTTTACCGTCAAACTTTATATTGTTTCTGTAATACCCACTATCAACAGGTGCATTTTGCTTTGCTGTTCCTTCTATTTCAAACCCTGCCTCTTCTATGGCCTTTTCCGTTGCATTTTTTAATGCAAGACTGAAATCAGGCATTTCAAATTTAACTTTGCTTGCCATTTTCTTTAAACTCTTGGTTGTAATAGTCTTGTGTAACTAAAATCTGATACGGAGTACCTTCACAGCTTGATTCACTGTGTATTTCTTCACGGGTCAAAAATATTTTCCCAAAAAGCTTCCAGTTTTTGATATTTGTATATGTTGTGTTTTGTGTTGATGACATTACAATCCTTCTTGTGTATAAACAAGGTTATACTCTGCGTGCTGTCCTCTTTTAGGCTCAACTCCCGTTATGCCGTCAGGCTTTACTGGTGCACCTGCTATTTTGTATCGAACGCCCTTAAACTCCAAAATATCTGTTTCATCAAATTTGACAGAAATATCACAAAATAAAAGCGCATCAACACTTGTTGTATCTTTGCCGTTGCTGTAAACTTTTGAGCCGGTGGAAGGTTGAATTAGTCCCTTGAAAGTGCCTTTTGTTGCCCATTGTTCAGGTTCATCAAAGTATGCTGGTTTTAGCTCGAGTATAGTTATTTTTTTATATTTGCTTTTTAAGCTCATAAAAACTTAACCCTTTTAAAGCTCTCCAGTGCTGAAACAATCTCAGAGGGGTACGCCATCGAACCGATTAAATAATCTGCCTTTGTATAACTGTAAGAACCTATATTTTCACTCTTCAAATCATCAGGTACACCACGATTGAACACATCATAAGAAATCATTTGCGAAATTATCTTTTCAACACTTTGTGGTAAGCCTGATACAAAGATGTACGCTTTTTCCGTACAACTTACCAGTGAAGTATTATCAATAGTTATTGTTTCACCGTCAACGGCTGTAACATAACCAAAGAAGCGGTTACGTCCGCCTACAACATGAATTAAATCACCTGTAGTAACATTTGCAATCGGTGAAATTTTGTCACCGTTAAATGTCAGTGAACCGCCGCTAAATACATAATTGAAGTAATCCAAGCTGTAAGGAAAGCAATCACAGAATATTGAGCCGTTATAGCTCGGATTTTTTATATAAAAACTATTATTCAGATACGCACAAACGCTCTCAATGGTTGAATAAATAGCATTTTGGATTAAAAAATCTTCTCTTGTTTCAATCCTTTTTGCTTCGCCTTCCGTAACCTCGTACGAATAGCCTTTTGTATATTGTGCTGATGTTTCAGAACAAAGCCATGTACCGTTTTCTTGAGGCATTTGCGCCTGGATAAAATCGTATTCGTTATTTAGTTTTACTGAAAATAAATCTATCATTAGAAAGGCCTTATTCCTGTTAGTCTTGTTGCCATAAATTGCATTTCATCCTCTAATGCATAGCGTATTGCATCTATCAGGTGGTTGAACGCGTCTACTGGTTCGTCATTTATGAAATCACCATTTTTATCTCGTTTGTACTGATAGTTTTTAAACTCTGCAATGGCATTTGTGCAGCTTGGATGTATAACTATTTTTTCAAACTGCTGCATATACTTTAATCCGCTTAGAACGCTTCCTTTACCTTTTTTAGCTGCAACAGCGTTAATCCCAAGACTCTGAAATTCCTGTACGCTTTTCGGTTCTGCGCTATCACAAATTACACGTTCTTTTGTGATATATTGCTTTACCTGTTCCGCACTGTCTTTATTCAAGAGTTTTGTTTGATAAATTTCATTGCAGATATAAAGTTTATTTTGCTCTATCGCACACTCAACAAACGCAAACGGGTCATTGGAAAAACCCCAGTCAATCCCGTAACGATATTTTGAAAACCTGTTTTTGTCAAAGTCTGCAACCTCAAAGTTTTCAAATACAAGCCCTTCTGCGATACCTAATTCACCGAGCCCGTAAACTCTCCAAAAATTATTGTCACCCTTTCTCGCTTCAATACTATTGATTATAGTTTGTTCCAAAAAAGGGTTGTCTTTGTAGGTTGATAGTATAAGTTTTGCTTTTTCCGCTTCATCTTTAAAGATTTTTTCGTGAACCCAAAATTCATTTGTGGGGTTATAATCAATAAAGATATTATTTCTAGTTCTGATAAGCAGCTGTTCAACAATATTGTAATGCAGATGATTTGCTTCATTCAAGTACAAATAATCACGTCTGCCGCCATGAGCTGAACCAAGCTTATCAAAAGATAAAAAAGCTATTGTTCCTTTTCCTGCGGAAAATATTTTGTCTGATGATTTATAATGCTTGTAAAAATCTATGCCAAATTGATTACAAACAGAAGGCATATCATTTAACACACCCTGTTTCAAGTGAGGAACAGACAGCCCCACTATGTCGATTTTTACTTTATACTTTAATGCAATTATTACAAGCAATTGAAGGATAGAAAAAGTTTTTGTGCTTGATGTCCCGCCCTGGTTAATTATGTACCTGAAATTCTCTTTTAAAGCACCCGCATTTTTTCTAAAAACAGGTGATAACTTTAACATCAGATATCCTCTATTAGTTCTTTATCTTCTTCTGAACCAACAACAACATTAATACCTTTTGCAGAGATTTCTTGTTTATCAACAGGCTTCTCGCCTAAAGTATCTCTTATTGCAAGATATGCCGATACATCGCCTTTGGTTGCCTTTTTTATTAAAGCTGTTGTTATGGACATATCGTTTTGTTCGCCTGTGTCCTCATCAGCAAGCAGCAATGCTATTTCAAGCAGCTCTTTTAGCTTCTTCCTCTCCCGTCTAACTTCGCCTGATTTGATACCGCCCATTTGCGCTATTTTTCTCTGTTCTTCCTTTGTTAATTCATTAAAAGGAATTAAATTTTTATCAGTTTTACGCTTCTTTTTTTTAGCCATAAAATCACCTGATATACTGTCCTGTTTCACTGCATAACGGGCTACCCGCCATGACTTTAATCTTTATTCCCCGTCCCTGCGCAAATGCAATCCACTGCTCTAAGCATTCTCTTTGTTTTGTACGCTTTTCATCTGCACAGTCGAAGTCACATCCCGCAAAAAGAATCTCCTCATATCCTTTTAAAATCGCATAAGCTAACATGTAACTCATTGAAGATGCAAAGTAGCGATGATTTACAATTGTCCTTCCTTCAATAGGAATCCGGCGAAGCTTATACACTTCCTCAAACGGGAAGTTGGCTTGAGTAATAATACCTTCGATTTTTTCTTGTTTGTGCAGGTCAAACCACAAATCATAACGCTTGAATTTGTCTTGATGATGGTTTAATCCCCAGACCTCATAATCAGAATCCCAGTCAAAGTTTTTTAGAGATTCGCCTACACCTAATATTGCTAATTTTTCCATAATCTAAAAAAAACAGGGTGAATAATATGACGAAAAGAGGGATGTTCACCCTGAATAACTGCATCTAAATAGTTGAGTAGTTTGTATGTATTGTATTTAGGATTTCGTATTGTCCGTTGAAGTTTTTACGTGTTTGTTCGTAAATCGGGTTACCTTTAATATCTTTTTTGCGTGTTTTAAGAAAATCTCCGTAAAAAACGTTTTGATTTGAGAAAGTTCCTTGTTTTGTATTGTTCTTTTTGTGTTCAATTCTTCTGATAAAACGCTCTTTTTCAGTTTTTGCACGTGCACCGATAAAACACGAAGTCTTAAACATTGTCTTCGTTTTGTGAAATATCCTTGCAACAGGTGTTTTATTTATGCCACAATACGCAAATTCAAGCCATTTAGAACCTAATTTATATACACAATCAGGCTCGTACAGTTCATTGTTCAGTACCAGCAAAAGGACGCTCCTATCCTACCCCGTATTGTAAAAACCTCTACTGACAGCCGCCGTTATTTCAGGATATTTAAGACTGCCCCATTTTTTACCGGGCTATTGTTATTATAGCAAATTATTTTGTCCCTAAAGGGACAAGTTTTTAAATAATACCGTTTGATTTTGCAATGATTGCTTCGCGCACAAGGGAAGAACGATTTTTTACATTAAAGGTGTTAAATAAATGTTTTATTTTACGTTTTATGCTTCTTTCACAGTATCCTGTTTTATCCGCTATCTGCTGGTTTGTGGTGCCGCTAATCAATTCCTCTAATATAACCTTTTGTTCTTCCGTAAGCTTCATAAAATCTCCTCAATAAGCTAAAAATTGTGTCGCTAGTTGTATTTCATGTTATTTAGAACCTTTTACAATGAAGTTAAGTAATAATTTATTGTGTTGATTGTTTTTACAGTTGCTTTGTTGTGTGCAAGCAGTGTCTGAATTGGGTATTCGCTCAACCCCATGTCTAATGCGAGCTCATAGGTCGAGATTTTTCGCTGCTGTTTTAGCTTTTCAATTTTCTTTGCTATTTTTGCGGCATCTTGAGAGCTTGCGAAGACATGCATTATTCTTCTCCTTTCGCCTTGCGGATGATGTCGAGGATATCGTCGCAAATAACCAGGGTTGAACCTGCGTACTTAATGTGTGTTTTATCTAATGTTACAATCTTCTCAATCTCATCAAGGGCTTGCTTGTAACGGCTATTTTCAATCATTATCTGTTCGTTAGTTGTCATTGTTTACCTCCTTTATTTCAACTCTTGGATCAAGGAAATAATATCCGCTGCCGCTATTTACAAATTTGTTCATAAAGCACCAAATGACAGCTTGGATTTCAAAGGGATAGCGTTTTACTAAGCTTTTTGAATCCCCGTTTGATGATGTCAACCATATCTCGTAATTCTTCATTACAACTCGCTTTCTAGCCATTGTTTAAAACATTCATAAGATGTACAGTATTTAGTCATCCTCCAAAATCCTCTTTACTTCTGCTTTGTCGAGTTCGTTTGATTTGATTAACTCTATCGTTAACTCTGCTAAAACATTTTCAAACTTACTTGCAGCAACGAGCACTGGTTCTTTATCCTTATAACATTTTTGTTCTTTGAAATATGTCACCTTTTGGAACCAAAAGTCTTCGCCTGCGCCATATGGCACTAAATGTATACTCAATTCACAGATATTCCTGCTTTTACATATCAGCTTAATCAGCTCCAGTTGCTTTGCGGGAGTGAAGGGCGGATAATATTTTATTACTCTCTTTACCTTTATATCTCCTTTTTTTAAAGCTTTAAAATAAATAGGCATATCTTCTCTTCGAGCTTCATATTCATTATTGAAAAATAAAACAATGTATCTGAATTTCTGTTTCACTCCCGCAGCTTTCATCATTTGTTCTATGTGGTTAGTCATTTTTAGCCTCAATTCTTAAATCCTTACAAAATGTTCTTTTTTGAGTTTGAAATGGGTTATTAAAATCGCGGATAGAAACGTCAAACATTGGAGATTGTAAATTCTCTGTCGCTAAATCTTTATCCACTACATATAATCGCCCTTCGTAAATTTTTTTGTCATCACAAAAAACACTGCCTACTGATTTATCAAATCTTTTGTCAATCTTAAAATTCACTATTATCAACAAAAATGGACTAAAGACAATTAGCAAAAAAATAATAATTACATCTTTACCCATACACCCACTCTGCCTCTCTGATTGATAGTTCTTTAGCCATCCTACACCCCGCTCTTAATCATCTTAATAAGACGTTCTTCGCCTATGCGCTCAATGGCTTTGATAAGAAAGTCGGGGTCTAAACAATAGATTGCACCTTGACTTTGACAGGCGCACATTTCATCGCTATCAATGTAGTTTCCTCTGGAAGTGTAAAAAATACAATATTTCCATTGCTCACCGTCGTTCCAATCAATCACTTCATCGCCGTTTAACTCTTCTGCCAGCGCTCTTAGCTCTGCTTTTGTCTTGAGGTTTTCAAGGTGTTCTTCGGCTTCGTGCCTAGTTTTGAAACAGTTGCCTTGAGAATAATCCCAGTCAGTCACTTTTTGAATTTTATTACAGTCAAACATTATACGCCCGTGACGGATTACATAATAGTCGTCATTCTTATCAGGCTTCCACCTCTTACCTTTCTTCTCGTTTTTCAGCTTCTCAATTTCTTTGCCGAGTTCTTCGTATTTTTGTTCTAGTTCTTGTAGTTTCATTTTATCGCCTTTCTGTTTTCTACAACTGTTGTTAAATTGTGTTCTTTCAATCGTTTCATAAGTTTTTTGTATTCTTTTTCGTCTTCTATCTCGCCGTATCTGTGGATGCGCTCCATTTGGAAAACAAAGTTTTTGTAATCTTCTTTTTCGAGTGACGAGGGATAGCTCTTTGAATTTTCCATATATTTGTTAAAAAGCTTTTCTATATGACTGACTGTGTTTCTCATAAAACCTATGTAGCTCATCTGTTAGCCTTTCCGTCGATTTGTGATATCAATTCAACTGTTTTGCGTTTCTCCTCATGTACTTTTTTCAGATAATTATTGAGGGATATTTGAAATAATTTAAAATTCCCCAAAACAGGGTTTAAAACCTTGAAAACTTTAATAATGCTCACCATCGTCAAAAATCCTTTGTGCTTGTAAATCTATCCGAAGCGGCGTAACAACATTTGATTCACCGTTTCTATTTTTTGCGGTAATAAAATACAACAGCGACTGGCTTGTTTCTTTGTCGTAATATCCCGGGCGGTAAACAAAACTGACTATATCCGCATCGTTTTCTATTTGTCCGGAGTCTTTTAAGTCTGAAAGCAGAGGTGTTTTGTCTTTGCGTTCTTTTATTGCTCTGCTAAGTTGGACAAGAACAATAAAAGGTTTGCCTGTTTCTTTCGCAAGCATTTTTATCGCACGGGAGTTTTCGCTGACTTTTTCATATACAGTTCTGCCGTGTTTGTTAGGGATTAGCCCTAAATAATCAATAAAAATTACATCCGCATCTGATTTTTTGCAGATTTTCCTCATCTTTTCCATGTCTACATCCGGGTCAGTACAAAGATAGATAGGAAAGTATTTCAAATTTTCGGCTGCTTCCTGATACTTGTTCTGCTCATTCGCATTCAAGTTAAAGGCTCTAAATTTCCATGAGCCTATGCCGGTTTCAGAGCAAATAAGCCTGTTTTGTAAAGAGGCTTTCCCCATTTCGTAGCTAAAAACCAGACATTTTGTATTTCTTTCCGCCATTTTTCTAAGCAGGTTTAATGCAAAACATGTTTTGCCCATGGATGTGGCACCTGCAATAACGACATAATCACCGCCAAAGAGACTGCCTATTTTGCTATCGATTGATTTATAGCCTGTTAAAACAGCGTTTTCCTGTTTATCATAATAGTCACAGATTAAACTTTCTGCTCCGTCAGAGATGTGCACAATGCTTGATGCATCGGCACAAAAGTCTCTAACCTCCTGGATTTTTTCAAGGTCTGCCGTTGAAGAGGCCTCTTTAATGAGTCTGTCGATATAGGCATTTTGCAGCTTTTTTACAAAATACGCATAGTTTACATTGCCAACAAACTCATCATAAATCTGTTCAATTACTTTTGCCTGTTCTTCATTGCCGATTATCTCCATAATCGCAAACTTGTTAACCTCCTGATGTGTATTTTTCAGGTGCTGGCACACCTCAAATACAGTGCGATGAAAGCTTTGAGTAAACATTTCAGGCAGCAGTGAGTTTATAATTGAATCTTTGTTCCCGAGTTTATCGCCCAGTATCATCGAGAGGATTTCTCTTTCGTATTGTTTAAGCAAAACCGTTGTAACTGTGCTCAATGTCTGTCTCCTTTGTGTTATTTTCTATTTCAACAGCGTTAAATTCGCCGTTTATAACCCTTGCAAAGTTGTTGTCTTTCAAAAGCCAGTTTGCACCCGGTTTATAGTTGATATCGTCAAACTTTATTTCTTTCAGGCGAGCCAAAGCTACAGGCAGCAGATTTTCAAAATCTTCAATGTCTGTTAGCAGCTCTGTTATTTTGCTGCAGTCTTCACGAGTTAGAACAGGAGCTATGCCAAAAACTTTCTTGTATTCTTCGATGAATTTTGTTTTTGTGTCATTTATGAAAGGGTCAATCTTTTTTTGTTTATTTTTTTTCTTTCCCTTTCCTCTTTCCTTTTCCCTTTCCCGATTTCTTCCGCCGGAAACCGAGTTTCTTCCGCCGGAAACTACGCAACTTTCGGGTTTCTTCCGGAACATTCCGCCGGAAACTCCAAAATACTCGCATATTTTTTCGTAGCTAAAAAGGGCATTTTGTCGTTTTCGATAAGCATCGGAAACACGCTTAACAAAATTTTCTGAATAGATAATTTTATTATCCCAAAGGTGTTTATCAATACACTCTAACTCTGCCAATGTGTTCAAAATGCCTTTAACGCGGGTTTCCGGCATTCTGAATATGGAGTAAAAGAGTTTCCATTGACCTTCCGCTCTTAAGTCAATAGCGTGATAGTCACTTCTACCAAGCTTTTGCAATAGCTTAACCCATACAACAAATCCGTCATTGCCGTACATATTTTCTATTGCTTCCAAAGAATCCCCGAATTTGCAATCAAGGGGGAAGTAGTCTACAGTTGCTTTGCTTGGTCTTGCCATTATTTTTCACCTATTATTGTTTTTGTTTGAACGTCTTTCGGATGTCCGAATTTTTTAACCAGTGCTATTACGTACTTTTTCATCTGGCATTTGTATCTTGTGCCTTTAAAATATTCGCTGTACTTACAACCGTCGCACACGCAGCCTCTGTCCAGGCATTCCTTTGCCGACATTGTCCATCTTCGTAATATTGTTGGTTCTATCTGTTTTTTATACATTCTTCTGCTCTGATATCTGATAAGAAAAAGGGGCATATATTCGGGTCTGGCATGGAGGATATGCCCCTGAAGATGTTCCATTATCTTGGAGAAGGAGTTTTAATCTAGTAATTCCTGTTCTTCTTTTGGCTTTTCTTTTTTGGCCGAGAGATTAACAGCCCATCCGGGCGAGTTTTCGTTTTTCCTTTCTTCCTGCGGTATTCTCCACAGATTTACAAAACAATTTTTTAAAAACGGATATATTTCAAGAATGACCTCATCCAGTGCTACTGAAATGTAAGTCTGTCCGTCATCTAATGTTTTTGTCCAAGCGTTACCTATTTTCATTTAATTTCCTCCGTTCTCTTGAAATACGTACGTTCACGAAAACTCAACGTTTCCGCTCACATAGGCACTGGGGCTTGCAGCCGCGGCGTGCCTGTACGATTCCGCTTTTAGTCTGGTAGCCTCTGCCACTTCTCCTGACAGATTGTATTTAATAACCGATTGAATACCTGATATATGCGCCTGATAAGCTTTTAAAACCTCTTCAAGCCCTTTATACAAAGCCTGTGAACCATGAAACTGTTTTATGAGCATTGCTGCCTCATCTTTAAATTGTGTTTCTAATAATTTTGGTATTTTGTTATCAAACGAAGCCTTATCGCCTGCAAGCGAGGCTTTGTGTATCAATGTGATTAAGCCGTTTAGTGCTTGTGAATAATCAGCTCTGGCTTTTTTGTATTCAAAAGCCAGCTCTTTGAGTTCCTTTGCTGTTTTAATCAATTCTGTGCTGTAATCCTCTATGCTCATTAACTAATCTCCGTTATTGCTTTTCTGCGTGCGTTTATTGCTTTAATAAATTCTGATTTATTTTTAACAATAGTGTTGTATTCATTGAAATAGCTGCTTATTTCTTTTGCACTGTTCAATGAGTCAACACCGGCAATAATGTCAAAATCATCATTATTATTTACTTCTTCAATTTCATCAGTACCTACAAGAGGGTCTAATGTTTCTGATTCAACTATTTCAAGTGCATTCAAATACAAGTATCTTTTAAGATATGTGTGAACAGCCCCCAAGGATTGGACTTCTGTACAGCCTTTAAGCTGTGCGCTGGCTGTTGGTGTTTCGAATGTAATATTATCGTTACTTTCGGTGTCGTATATAGTTAATACAGCTTTTTCTGCGCAAAGGCTAAAGTTAGAGCACAGTCCGTTCTCTGAAAAAATCATATTGACAGAAGGTAAAAAGTCTGCAAGCTCGAAATAAGAAAATCCTGTGTGTTTATTTTTACCGCTTTTTTTTAGCTTTTTGCTCTGCAATTTAACTCGTGCAGATTGTAGTTTTTCATAAATATTCATCGTCTATGCTCCTAATTTAAACTCAAATACTTCTGATTCTTTTGTAATGTAGTATTTTTCAAATAAGGAAGGGTGCTCTTCTTTAAAAAGCGACTGGTCAAAAGCTGTACGCTGTTTTGTTTTTAAATAAAAATGACAGTGCCCGAGATTCATTTCATTGACATTGTTTTCTTTTAAAACGCCGATAAGCTTTATATCAAGCTGCTCTTTTTTCTTTTCAAGCTGCTTTAATTCGAACTTGTATCTTGCAATAGCATCTTTCAGCTCAATCATTTCATCTGTAAGCGTTGTTAACTCATTCGTCATATTTACTTCTCCTGTTGTATTCGTCTTTTACAGCCTGAATCATCTTTCCATTTCGCGTTTCTACTGCGTCGCGCAAAATTTGAATAAGTTCATAAACTGTCATATTTTGTAAATTCATAGCAGTTCACTTTCCATTTCAGCTTGTATTAAGAAGCGCTCTTCTGCTTCGTCTTTTTCATCCGGGTTGTATTCATTGTTATAAATGCATCCTATACACCCGTTGCTTTTACAGAATTCACAAGGGTTTTCGTAATACGGGCTGTTTGCATAAGTGCTGTTTGTGATTGTAGGATTAAGTCCGTACATTAGTGCACCCCCTGCAAAAGTTGCAAAAACGGTTCTGCAGCACAAAAGAAGATATATGCCGCCACAAAGAACACAACTGTCAACAACGCGTCTATGCAGATTGATATAAATTCTTTGTTTGTCATACTGTTTGCTCCTTATGCTGTTTGTTGTCCTAGTTCTAAATCAGCTAACTCATAAACTAATTGTGCTATTTTTTGTCTTTTCTCTTCCTCTGTATATTTTTTTTCATTAAAATATACTTTGACCCTTATACCGTCTATTTCTTTGTCTACTAAGTATTTTTTGTTCATTTGTTAGTTGATTTTTCTTTTTGTGACTTTTGTAAATTTTGCATTATTCAGTTTTAGGTTTTTACATCTTCTTTGTTTTGATAGACCAAATTTTCATTGCAAAATAAAGGCACTATAAGTAAGCACCTTGCCTTCGCAGATGTTTTAAGTTAAAATTGTTTGGTAAACAATAAACAATGTATTCTTACTGATGTTAATGTACATTATATAATGAACATTGTCAAGCGGTATTTTTACATTACTTCATGTTTTATTGAAAAAATAGTATAAATCATGTAGATTGTAGGTATGTTAATGGCACTTTTAAAAGATGAATTAAAATCATATATTGTAAAAGCTGGATTTTCTATGAGAAAGCTCGCAGACCAATTAACACAAAAAACTGGTAAATCAGTAACTGTACAAAATATTAGTAATAAATTCTCTAAAGAAACTATCCGATACAAAGAAGTCTTAGAAATTGCCGACGTCCTCGGCTACGAGATTATTTGGAAAGAGAAAAGTTAGCTTCTTTTTCTTCAAAGTATTGTGTTAAATAAGCTAAATACAAAGTAGAAATAGTAAAAAATCCATTTGTATCAATATAAATATGAGCAAAGTTAGCGTTTTCAAATTTGCTGATAATCGATTTAGCAGTTTTAATTTCATTTTTATAAAGTTCAATTTGTTCTTCATCATTAATAACAAAATCTTTAATTAATTTTATTTCTTTTGGATTTAGATTATTTAACAATGTAAAAAACTCCGGCTTTTTTTTATCAAAGTATTTGCTAATAAGCTTCAATCCATACATACTAACAATCATACTTCTACTCATTAGCCCTGTGTCATTATATGAAATAAAATCAAAACCTTTAATCTTCATGTCCTGTATTGTTGTTATTTCTTCACTTTTTGCATAACAAGAAGTTAATTGATTTAAATAGAATTTGGCTAAAACTTCTTTTTCAAAATAATCACAATAATCAAATGCTTCAAAATATTTGTTCAATTTTTCTTCATATTTCTCTTTTTCTTCTTCCAGTGCTTTTTCTGCATCTTTTTTGTCACAATATTCATTATATGCCTTAACAGGTATAGACATAAAAGAAAATATCCATATAGCATATATTAACTGTAACAGTAAACTACCCTTGGCTGCTATTGAATAGTGAAAAACACATTTGTTTATTATTATTGCGATTGTAGACAATACTAACAAAATCATAGTAACCCCCTTTCTCGGGATTTTAAATTGTGCTATGATAGTATCGCAAAAAGTTTTATAAAATTTTTCAAACATTTTTAAAGTCCTTGTGTTGTTTTAGTTCTGCAAAACCATGATAACACAGGGGTTTTGGCATGTTTTAGGGATGGGCGGAGTTTCCCCCGCCCGGGTTGTTTACCAAATATAAAATGGTCTATTTAATTTTCAAAGAGCGATTGTAAATTTTGCATTACAAATAGACCCTTTATAGGAGTCTTTTTGTTGTGTTTTTGGTAAGATATTCTTACGGAATAATTTAAGGGGAGATATCGTTTAAGCGATTCTCTCCTTGTTTTGTTCTAAGAGTTCAGATAATAACTCATTAATTGTAAAAGAAGTTGTCCATTTCCTTTGTTTGGCGATTTCTTCTACAAAAAGAGCAACATTATCAGATAATCTTGTATAATATCTTTCTTTCATAAGACCCTTTCAAAGTAGCTTATGAAATAATAATAACGTACATTGTCCACAATGTCAACCTATATTTTATACTTTTGTCCATTTTGTAGACAAATAGAGAGCCAAAATATGGAACCTGTAAAAGTTTTAGCTATTTTACAATTCTTAACAAATAAGTTTATAACACAAGCTGACATTGCAGAAGCTTTGGGGATTACCAAGAGTGCAGTTAATAAAAAATTAATAAGAGATAGTCATTTTAGACCTGGAGAAATAGAGCAAATTGAAAAACATTTTGGAGTAAAATTCTCTGATTTTAAGCTTGCAACTCCAAATACCCTCCAACCAAAAGATAACGAGCAGATTCTCAAAAACTATGAATTTTTCGGTCACAGACTCGCAGAGGTTCAAGAAGAGCTCGGTTATTTAGACAAGGCTATGGCTCGTATAATGGGTATTGATGAAAAAAGATACATCAGAATCAAGCTTGGTAAAGAAGACGCCACTACGGAGCAGCTGGTTCGTCTGGCAAGCAAGGTTGATGTGTCATTGGATTGGCTGGTTAAAGGGGAGTAATAGATTTATAATTAATAAAGAAAAGAAGAGTCTCAAAAAGACTCTTCTTTTTAAGTTTTATTTCTCCAACTTTCCATTCTTTGTATCAATTTTCACATTGTGAATCTCTTCAAGACTCCTTGTGAGATTAAAATACCTGAAATGTATCTTGTTTCTGTTTGTCTTTATTTCTGTCATAAGCTCCTTTTGTGCATTCATGTTGTAATTATGAGCCAATTTTATAGCTTTTTCCGTGCGCACTTGGCCATAACATACCAAAATGCATAAAAGAATTACAAAAACGAATACTCTGTTTACTTCGTTGCATAAAAAGTCTTTTACATCAGTTAAAAATAGATTTAAATTTTTCATATCAATCACCTTTCTTCAAACCCAACTAAGCCCGGACACACAACATTATGGCCACATTTCTTTAAAAGTAAAACGTGCACATAGGCGTTTTAGTTCTTTTTTTAGATAGATATGATGAATTGTAAAACTCTATAAACTAAATTATGGCAATTTATAGGCGTACAAAGTAAAATATGTTTACATAAAGGAAGTTTTATGTTTGAAACAGAAGATTTAACAGGTCAATACGTAAATATTTATATCCGTGTCAGTACTGATGAACAGGCAAAAAAAGGATATAGTATCGACATGCAGGAAGACCAATGCAGGAAATATATCGAACGTCTTAATGGCGCAGTAAATAAAGTTTACATAGATGATGGATACTCTGGCAAAAACTTGAATCGTCCACAAATAAAACAGTTAATGGAAGATTTAAAAAGTAAGAAAAATCGCGTAACAGCAGTTGTTACTTGGCGCTGTGACAGAATGATAAGAAGCACAGATTACTATTATCAAGTCCTAAAACCTCTTTTTGGCAAACAAGGAGTTATCCTTCTATCGGCAACAGAACCAAACGAAGGTCAAAACAACCCTTATGGGAAGTGGATGAGAAACTCTCAGATTAATAATGCTGAGTTAGAGTCGGGCTTAATCTCAATTAGAACAGTAATGAATTTACAAGAAAAAGCACGACAAGGCCACTACCCAGGTGCACGCGTTCCTGTTGGATACAAAAGAAATAAAAACCGAGAAATCATTCCTGATGAAGAAAAACGACATTATATTGAAAAAATTTTTAGATTATATTCAACAGGTGCATACTCTTTTGAAACGCTTGCTGCAAAAATGCGTAAAGAAGGTTTTACACATAACAATAAACCTTGCTCCAAAAAGACCATAGAGAATATTTTAAGCGTTTATCAGGTATTTTATATAGGCAAATTCAACTATTCATTTAAACAGAACGACGGAACATACATAGTCAAACTATGTGACGGTAAGCATGAACCTATCATATCATTAGCACTTTATGAAGCAGCTATGAGAGTAAAAGATAGAGCCAGCGGGCCAAAGGAAAATAAACACTCCTTTTTGTATAAGGGGCTAATAAGGTGTTCCATATCGAATAGACTACTTACACCTGAGAAACAAAGAGGTGCAAATAAAAGTGGTGAATACGAATACTATCGCTGCCACAGACCTTGTCCTGAATGCCCAAAAGACTGTAAACGGATTATAAAAAGAGAAGTAATAGACAAAGCTGTTATAGAAGCGTTGGAAACATTAAATATTACAAAAGAGCAGCTTAAAAATTTGAAAGAAGATGTCAAAAACATACTTCACTATCAGGCGAATTATGACGAAAAAAGAAAAATACAAATTGAGGGAGACATCAAGAAATTAAAGAATCGCATTAACCAGCTCTATGATGATAAGCTTGATGGAATAATTTCAGAAAGTACGTACTTGGATAAAAAGTTAACCTGGGAAAACAAACTGGAAAATTTAACACTTGAATACACAGCCTTAACCAAAACTAATATAGAATTAATAAGACGTTTTGAAAAAATGTTCGAACTCTCTGAAAACCTTACACAGAAGTATTTACAGAAGTCTGTCGATAAAAAGCGAGAAATTTTAAAAATCTTATGTTCGAACTTTTTTTATGAGGGTTCAGAACTGCGTATAGAGCTAGAAAGCGCCTTTACGGCGCTTATAAAACTTGCTCTAAATGATAAATGGGCGCATGATGGGTTAATCTTCGAACTTTTAAAAAGTCAAAAGTTTGATTTTTTACGTTCCAAAAATACATTAATTCTTTTTGAGAAACTTGAAACTTATTTAATTGCATAATTCTCTTTTTCTCGTATCATGCATGGCATAGGGATTTGTTTATGCTTGAATGTGAAAAATTAAAATTTGAAAAAGCTGAATTGTTAAAACAGCGTGTTAAAAAGATGTGCGCTCTTTCGTTTTTGCATATTGGAATAAATACTTTAAACGATAATATTAATATTGAGTTAAACCAAAAAGAAGCGACTCTGGAAGTTTTAAGCACGTTAAAAAACGAATTGAGTAATATATTCAACTGTACATACAGAATTCTGCCTACTCCGATTCTATCGGGCACATATATGGATAATCCTGTAAGAAGTCCAAAAGTTTTGTATAATTTTGAAAAGATATAAAAAGCCCCCTACGAAATGTAGAGGGCGTTGCTGCATCAAGTATATGTTTAGTTGTACTCTTGAAATTTATCGTAAAGATTGTTAAGACGTTTTTGGTCAAATTCCGAGAGCTTTTCAAAGTTTTTAAACATAAGCTTGAAAGCATCTTCTGCAATATCTGTGGCTTTCTTTAGCCTCTTTTTATCTTTGATAATCTGCGTTTCGGACTGGTGTTCTTTGGATGTTGAGGCGTAGTCAAATATGCCTTTTATTGCGTTTGATACAGACTCAACAGCTTTTGGGACATCAAACATTATGCTGTTGCTCCGTCTATTTTATCAATCTGTTTTAAGAGATATTCATCAAGAACCTCAAAGCCTTTGTTGATGATTGGTGTAAACATATCATCAATTTTGTTTTCAGAGGTTAAAATAGCTGTGTTTACAAGGTCTTTTGCGAATGCTACAACATCTGGTGAAATCACTTTGCAGTTTCTTTCGCAGCAGTCAAGTAATGCTTTTTTCATTTTTTCGTCCATTTTTCCGCCTTTCTAATTTTGCAAGGCTTGACAAACAAGGGATTGGAGTAAATAATATTCATGTAGGGGGAAGCCCTAAAGAAAGCTACTTCCTTAGGACTTCACTTAGTACCCTATAAGCTTAAGACTTTAGAAAAAGCTCCAAGAGTTCCAGCTCTGGGGCTTTTTCTTTATACTTTTTGACTAGTAAATCAAAAAGTTGAAAAAGCAATAAGCTCATATTTACCACCTCCTTTCGACCGCTTTCTTAGTAAATGCGTGTGTCGTGGAGGTTCGAGGTACTTACCCTGAAATTATTTTATTTCAATTGTCATTGTCTGTCTACAAGCCTCTTTCTTTTATAACTTGTTCAAATACCATCTGATTTTGCTTCTTATAAACCCGCCGACTTCGTTGCGTTTTACGAGAGGGTACGGGGGTAGATAGATAATGTCTATCTTGCCGTGAGAGGTAGTGTCGGGGTGGTTTATTCCAAACTCGTAGTGTGTCCAAACGTTTTCAACGGGTATGTTGTATTTTTTGCAAAGCTCGGCACAGAGCTTGAAACACGCCTCAAGTTGAACGGGTGTTATAGGATAGTTGCCACAAGAAGCAGCAGAGTTGAAGCCAGCCATAGCGCACATACTGACGCCGATTGCGCCTGTATTGCCACCTCCTGTGTGTGCAGCATATTTGCCATCGTTGCAATTTTCGTTATCTTCGGGTTTGTATTTTCCATTGTGTTTTTTACCTTCACCGTCAATTAAAAAGTGGTAGTGTTCAAGGTCTGTTGTGTTTGGTTGATAGGTTCCGGCTGTCCAGTGGATGATTATTTTGTTCATCAATGACCTCTCTCCGCCTGTTCAATACGTCTTTCTATTAGTTCGGTGACTTTATCAATTTTCATATCGAGTTTCTCATCGAGCTTCTGAATTGATTCCGTAACCGTTTTTAATGTTCCGTCAATGTGTTTTGTGCAGCTATCACAAGATTTTTCAGATACATAGTGTTCTGAAATGTATTCAATCAGCTGTGATTTAAGTTCTGCAAGCTGTTTTGGTGTTGCAAAGACTTTGTAAGCTGCTGCAAAAGCTATCACAACTATGATTGACGGCGCATATTCGATAAATTTTTCCATTATTCAGTCTCTCCTGCAGTGTCTTCCTGAACCTCTTGAACACCGGTATCGGGTGTGGTTTTGTCGGGTTTATTCTCATTTTCCTCCTCAACATCCGAGGATTCCTCGGTTGTTTCTTCTGCTGGTTCTTCAGGTGCTTCTGGTTCTTGAATTACAGGTACATTGTCATAATCAATCACAATTGCATTGACTTCTTCAGCAGTGGTGCACGCTTCAATCATTGATTTGTATGTCATATAGTCTTGTACCCACAGTTTTTGAGCACGTGCAACTATAGCGAAGTAAACGGCCTGTGCTTCTTGCGCATTCAGGTAGACGGGGATATCCTCTTTTGTGTTGTATATTTGGTCTTGCGTAAAAATGCCCTGTTGGAAGCCTATGACACGCTGAAACATATCATCTTGATTTAAAAGCTCTGTGTGAACGGTTATTGTAGCTGGGGGCTCTTCACCCTCTGTCATAGGCATAATAGGCTCCACAGGTCTGCCGTCGAATGAAACAGTACCAGTTTTATCTCTATATTCAAAGGCTTTGTTGCTTGCTTCGTTGAGCTTTGCTTGCTTGGCAAGAGATAGCTCTTTATTTATATATTGTTCGGTATCTGCAAATTGATAATCGATAATGGGGCGTTGGTTTTCCAGTATTGGCAAGCCTCTGTATTGAGGCATAAATTTTAATATATTTTCTAGTTTTGTTTTGTCTGTATCAAACAAAACTATCTTGCTATCTTTTTCTATATAATAATTAGTCATTTATTGTGCTCCTTCTGCGTATACAAAACAAAAATCGTATAATGTTCCGCCTGCACTATAGTCTACCTGTATAAAATCACCCTTTTTACCCATACACCAAACACAACAGGTATGCCCTGCTATTGGTGATATCGCGATAATATCCAGTGCATCATTTGCTCTGTTTTGCATAAACACATGTTGATTACTGGCAGTAGCGAGCTTGTTGACACATAAATAACCATCGGCTGGCAATTGGTACAATTGTCCGCTTTGACCGAGAATTAACTCTATTCGTTTAGAGCTGGGCATAGATGCGGTGGCGGCTTGGAGTTTATCTGTTTTGTTTGATAATTCCTCAAGAATCTCACCCGCGTTGAGCATATCCAGATTCTCTACGGCGTTTGCAACCTTGAAGTAGAGATTGATATTTTCATCATATTCACTAGGTTGTGGAATCGCACCATATCCGCAAGCGTACCAAGTGTTTGTTTTCTTGCTATCTCCATTAGCGTCGCTAAATGTAAACTGATTAGTTTGTTTTGCTCGTATCCTGTTTATACCATCTGTAGTTAAAGCATTCTGGTCATTCTCTTGTTGAGTAGTTACAAAATAATTTGTAGTAGAAAAGCTTTTTAAAAATGATACAGTAGTATTATTGGTACAGTTTGTGGCTGTTCCGCCCTGTTCAATCCAACCATCAGAATACCAGTTATACCAATTTGTTCCATCAACATAAGATTTTGCTAATACTCTATCCTTTGTTCTGATAGGGCAAGTAAAACTCATACTATCTTGGTCAACTTTCCAATACAAGCTATAATCTGTACCAGATACCATATGAGCTACGTCTATAACCTTGATATTCCAAATGTTATTGTCAGGGGTTAATGCTTGTACCAATTTGTTATAACAAGATGTATAAATCCCACCACTAGCTTTGGTTTCGTTAGCTTTTAACCAAGAAACATTGTTAGGTTTGAAGTCAAAATACTGTCCTGTAAACAACGGCACAGTGTCATTTTCAGTTGTAGTAACATCCACAACATCAGAAGCCGCACTTTGCACTTTTACATTGCCGACTACAATGTACAAAAGTTTCTTTGTTGCATAAGGCTGTACTGTGTCGGAGTTGCCATAGATAGGGTTGGAAAGTGAAGCGTCAAGGCTCCAATTTCTCATACGTGCTACGTTTACGCTTCCTTGCCACATAGCACCTGAATATATAGTATCTATCTTCAGAGCCCCTGTTGCTACGCCTTCTGAAATATCACCGACCATTGTGCCGGTAATATTCGGCAGCCCGGCTTCTACATAATCGCCTGTTTCGTCAGTGTTTACAGTGTACTGTGAACGTGTGCCTCTGGGTAAAAAGATTCTTTCATTTTCTGTATCTACGCCGTAAAACCACGCCTCACCGCGTTGAGAAAAGATTTCATCAACAGTGGCTTTGTCTGCGATGTCGTAGAAGATGTGTCCGTTAGGGTTCTTTGTGGCTGTAGTTGCACCGCTCCACCATAACTCATTATCAATTTTTATATAACACTCTTTAAGGTCAATTGAGCCTGTGAAAGCACCCTGAAAATAATTACCGTCGTTATTAAAATCTGCACCTAATGTAGGAATAGAGCCGCTGTTTATGGCTGTTGTAGTATTGTTTGTCCCCTCAATTAAAAGATTATCTTTTGAGGTTCCAAGACTTAGTTCATAGCCTGTTACCGAATTATATGCCAATTTTACATAATAATCAGTAGCTGGCGTAAGCGCTGTTGTACCTATTATAGAAAATAGTAGAGTTGAAGTATTATTTATAAATGATGCAGCTTGAAGCTTTCCATCTTCACCTATACTAATATCAAAAGGCTGATAACCAACACTAATTGTATTCAATATATATTGTATTGTGCCAATTGTTCCTGTTTTGAATTTATAGAACATCTCCCAATTTTTATTCGAGGGATTGAAAGCCTTAGGTAAATTTGCCCAAGTTGTTGAGCTAAACCCGCTCAACACTCCGTTGTTTACTACAGGAGAGCCCACTACTTCAACATTGTTTTTCAAAGCCAAAAGAGTGTTGCCTTCTGTGCTTTTTTGCGCCACGCACTCGTTGTAAAAATCAGGGTAGCCGTAGCGAGAACCGGCAACGGGTTCCTTGTACACGTACGTGCCTAAAAGCCCGAAGCCCATTGACTCCTCAAAGCTCAAGATGTGGTCTTTTTCTACCACGTCGAAGAGGGAGAAGCCAGAGCCTGCTGTATCTCTTATTACATCTTTACCAGCCTCGGTTATGTTTGAAAGGTCTTTGTCGGCATTATTTCCGCCAGGTGTTCCGTTTGTTATCTTTGTGACTCTGCCTTTTTTATCTACTGTAATACTATCGGGATAAACATAAGTGTCCTCTGTAACCCCGCTATTCGGGAGTCTTTCGGGGTTTAATATTCCTGACGTTATATTATCAGCATTTGATGCATCAACGGATAATAATTTATTATCTGTACCGAGCTTGATACCGTTGTTTTCATCATTTGAAACTAAGTCCTTTATGAAATTCGATATTTTTTCTTTTCTTAACTGGTTGTGTTGTGAATCTGTAATAACCATAATTTCATCATCATTTGATGATTCTGTTATATCAGGTAATTCACCTACTAGTTGTTTATCCATTATGTAAACTCCTTAAAAAGCCCCCTAGAAAAGGGGGCTAAACTAATTATGTTGTAGCTTTCGGTTGCAATACAGCGAACGGATAACGTGTGCTGCTTGTTGCGTTTTTACGAGTAATTGGGTTAGCAATTTGTACAGCTAATCTCATTACGCAGCGTAATGCTACCATGTCTTGTTGTGCAAGGTTGTATGCAATAGTGCCATCAGTGTTTTGGATGATAGCCTGGTCTAAGACTTTATATGTCATATCCTGACGTAGAGAATAAACAGCTTTAGTAAAATCGCCTGCAACCATAAGAGCTTTTGTTGCATCAAAAACACCTTGGTTGTCATATTCTATTGGTCTACCTATCATTGTAGATGGGACACTTGATGTTAAACTAGGCATATATAAGAGCTGATTGTTTTTATCTCTTAAATCTCTAAGTCTGGCCTCCATTGTGCCATCGGCAAAAAATCCGTTCACTCTGTAACCGTCTGACTCGACCAAATCCATAAGTCCGTTTAATCCTATGATATCTGAGGCCAAGTCTGTATTTGTACCTATTTCAATTTTGTTTTCTGCGGCAATAGCGGCAGGAACGATTGCCTCGGGCCAAGAAGTAGGTTTATTTGTACCGTTTAAAATAGCTGCATCAATAGCAACCCCAAATGCTTCTTCAATTTGGGGTCTTAATTCTCCCCATATATCGTAAGAGGAATCATCCAAAACAGACTCAGGGATAGGTACAATTACTGCGAGCTCTTCAGCAGTCAAAGTGATTTTATCCCATTCTGAATTTGTTGTTTTTTTCTGGTCTGTGTCACCATTCAAGAAATATGCGCTCGGCAATGCTGACAAAACAGGTAAGACTCTTTGTTTTGCTGACATATTGGGTAATCTTCTCATTAATGGTAATAGTTTCGAACGTTGCGGAACATTCTGTATAATTTCTCTGGAATATTCTATAGGAATTAACGCATCTGCGTTAGTACGTGAAATAATGTTTACATCTGTTGCCATAATTAAATCTCCTTATCTACCGAGTGCTGCTCTAATTGCATTGTTTGCACCGGCATTTTTTTGTTGAACTGTTTCTGTAGGTTGTGGGACTGCCCCTTTTTTCTTGAGTTCTTCTGTTTTGAAGCTTTCAAGAGCTGCTTGTACGCTTTCATTAGTTCTTGACTTCAACAAATTTGCAAACTTCTCTGCTTGTATTTTCACGTCTTGTTCGTCTACAATTTCAATAAACTCATCAGGGTTCAGACCGATTTCTTTAAATGCTTGACGGAATGTTTCTTTACGTTCAAATGTTGCCGCTTGATTTTTGTAATATTCAAGCTGTTCTTCTGCCGTTTTAGAGGATAATGTCAATTTTTCTTTTTCTTTTAAATATTCTGCAATTTTCCTGTCCTGCCCGGCACGTTCTTTTTTCAGTGTTTCCACTTGAACTTTCATTTCTTCAAGCTGTTTTTCGATGTCATTTCCGCCATCTTGAGGTTGTCCGTCAGTGCCTGCTGTGCCGTTTTGAACGTCAGAAGCAGCAACACCGCCGTTTTGTGGTTGTGTCATAATTTTCTCTCCTTTGAATATGTTACAAAGCCCTTTTGAAAGGGTTTAAATACTTTTTAAAATAGGGTATAATGTATTTGATAGTCTGATACGGTAAATCTCCCATCCGGGCCAACTGGCGACAGAGGGGTGCGGGAGTCCTCATAATCAGGCTATTATTTTTTGCTATGGTTATCAAAATACATTGACAAAAAGTAATTTTCGTTTTTATTTTTAGTAGTTTTTAAAGCTATGAGTAAATTTTGGCCATTGATTTTTTTCTCTATTACTAAATTGCCCTTGTTAAAATAGCTCTTATCTGCACTGTTTATATAAGAAACAATTTTTTTGTACATTTCAAAACTAATTTCAGGATGTTTTGCTTGGTTTTTAACAAAGTTATCAAAAGATAATCTTAATTCGTTAGTATCACTTCCTAACAAATTTTTAATACTATTGTTGATATTCCCGCTTACAAAATAATGTTTTCTTAATTCTTTATCAAAATTATCTCTTAAATATTCGGTTGTAATTTTGCCAACAGGCATACTATTCCGCAATGCGGTGGCTACACCTTTTGTTTGCTCATAGAATTGTCTAAAATCAGATACTTTAGCTTTATTTTGCTCTTTAAGTTCTTTTGCGTATTTTGGATTATCTAAGAAAACAACGTATTGTGTTTCGCGGTCATTAATGGCATATTGTGCAGCCGCCTCGCCAAGCTTACAGCGTATTCCGTCAGGATAGAGAAAACGTCCTTTTTCATCGGAAATCTGGCCATTCATCATAGCTGATTGTGTGCGTGTGCGGCTGTCAAGAACAGCCAGAAGCTTTAAGCGTTTGTCATCTCTTTCGACTGCCGAGAAAATCTCGTGAGTCCTCAATGAAGCCATACGCATTGTTTCTGTTCTTGCAATGCGGTATGTTTGATATATATGTCCATTTCTGTGAGAAAATTTGCCATTTATAATGAGCTCTTTTGCTTTTGGCGTTATAAGTCCGTCTTTATTTCGAAAGCCCATTATAATATCGATTTTCTTTTGCACTGCCTGAATACTGGAGCCGTTTTCAAAACTTTTTGCAATAGCTTGTGTTACTTGATTTGCCATAAGCTTTGAACGCTTTAAAACAGATTTTTCTGCAAGTATTCTATTTGTTATCTCAAATGCCTGTGTGTTTGGTAAAACAGACACAACAGCGGGAATGTATTTTATAGGCTCGCCGAGTGTCTGTGAAGCAAAATCATACTCAAGAATCCCGCATTCATTGTAATTGTCAAGTATATTGCCTTTTAAGCCAATAAACATTTCATTGTATTTTTTAACAATATAGGCTTCAAGCTCTTTATAAATCTGTTTATCTTCCTTCAACTCTAAAAGCTTTGAAAAAACATATTTTCTGACCTCTTGAAAATCAGTAATACATTTTGCCTGAGCTTCTGCGATAAGTTCGTTATACCGTTTTCTCAATGCTTTTAGTTGTTTAGGGGTCGGTTCTTTCATCAGATTTCACTTGTTAAAGTTTCGTAGCTTTCTGTTTCAGCTTCTTGCACCAGTTCTTCTGCTTTTTTCTCGTCATATCCTGCTTTTATAAATATTTCTTTTTGTGGCAGTCTGCCGCCTGCTGCAAGCATATCTTTTAACCATGTCATTACATCTTTTGGAATATTACGTTTGAAATCATAATTTATGTCTTCTGTTGAAAAATCAGCAACGCTCTTTATATCCAAGCCTGTCCAATAGGATTTTAAGAGTCTGTCAAGGTATTCAAGGGATATTTTCCACTCTGCCTCTGTATCTTTGCAGTCTTCTTCCATATTTCGATACATCTGTGAGATTTGGAAAGCTGTCGCGTTTTGAAGATTTGATACTGCTTCAGGGTCAACTGATGATGACACAATCCATATACCTGACCAGGTTTTTTGAACGATAAATTTTATAAATTCAGGGTTAATGTCTTTGGTTATAAAATGAGCATCTGCGTCTGCTCCGCCTGCAAAGACACCTGTTTTTTGCATTTCTGCTTTTATTTCATCATCTATATTCCCCATATTTTTAAGCAGGAGATATGCAGCTCTAAAAGTTGCTGCTTCTGTAATATTATCAGATATCAAACGGTCATATGCGTCCATTAAACCAACAGCCAGCTCTGCATTTCCTTGTTTATTGTCATTATTTGACCATTCAACAAGGGGAATTCCAATAAAACCGTGTGGCTTTGTTTCAACCAAGACATGATAAGAATTGCCGCTTTTTGAAGCCAGCCACTCAGTGACATTTAAAGAATCATATTCCCAAATGTGTCTTCTTTCGTCTATGTCGTAGTATACATAAGCTTTTATCGGTTCATTATCATGGTTATAAACCACTTTACCCTGCCACGCAGGAATTTGTTTTATTCTTGCTCTGTTCTGCTCATCAAGATAGCAGAGAGAATATGTGTTGCCCCATCCTGTGCAGGAAAACATAAGTCTTTTGAGAAAACTTTTAAAGTGGTTCAGGTTATCAAACTCTTTGTACTTCTCTTTGACTTCTTCTGCAATACTGTCTGTATAAGTTCTTTGTATGTCTCCTGCAAGGTATCCTGATTTAGTTTTTTGAATTACTTGAAAGTTGTTATAAGAAACTCTAATGTTAGGGTCAGAATAAGTTGTTTTTTGTCTTGCAAAAATAGGTACACCGTCAGCCATTAAAGCATTATACCAATCAAAACAGCTTGCGGGTTTATTCTTTGACCTCAAGCTAAGTCGATATTTTAATTCATCATCTTTCAGTAATTCTTTATCAATCATTTTAATAATCCCTACAAGTTATAGTTGCTGTATTGTCATCGCTGTATCTGATATCTGTAATTACACAGTCATAGATTGTATCTTGCCCAAGTGTGAATAAATCTCCATCATAGTGCCATTTATCTTTTATGCCTGTGATTTCTCCTGCGCCCTGTATTATGCCGGTATTAGCAACAGGTTCGATTTGAACAATGTTTGTACGTCCGGAATTTAAAACATCATAAATGTTAATTACAGGCGACTCTGTTGTGTAATCCAATGACCTTATAATAATTTTGGCATTTTCTGGGATTTCTATATCCGAATAAAGTGTAAACCCTGTCATATTTCCGTTGTTTGTTATGACAGACTTTATAAGACCAGTGCTTTCATTTTGCATATTTGCACTATTGCAAACATACACACGGTCAAGCATTGTCATATTTAAAGCCTCAAGGTTTACAGAAAATTCAAAATTGTTTCTTTTGGCCTGTGTACAAAGTAATTCATAGCTTATAGATTTTAGTACACTTGCTTTGTCTGTAATGTACTTGAGGTCTTTTTTTACAAGCAGATAGTCAGAATCTGTTGTTCCTTCTTTGATTTCTTCATGTACTGCACCGTCATACCAGTAAACGGTTACTTCGTCTTGTGTATAGTCTTCAGAGTTAGTAAAACTTGCTCTGATTGCTTCTGTTAATCGTCCCAAATTTGGTGTCCAGCTAAAATTCCAGGAATTATGCTGGTTAAACATACCTTTAGGTGTTTTTTCACTTCCGTCTATAGCAAATGTGTGCTTCCCGTTTAAAAGCGGAATCATGGCACCCTGACAATTTTTTAATATTTCATTTATAACATCCATTGTTTTAGTGGCTTCAGATACGATGCCATCTGCTTTGTATTCTTGCTCTTCGCACCAGTTGTAAAGCATAACCAGGCTGTCATTATCAATTAAATCAGTGCTTATAGGACGAGGATTCACTAATTCATCTGTCAACAGATAGCGAATAATAGCAGCGGGATTTTTACTTTCCTGAACTGTAGACCAGTCTTCGCCGTTCCAAACGGGTATTCTTGCCTCCGCTACATAGTTAAACTTTTTAATTGTTCCTGACAGGCCTTTATAAGCTGTTGCTTCAAATGCAATTTGATTAACTTTAGGCAGAATGCTTTCATCAAGTACTTTCCCTTCAACATAAAATTGCACCTCTGCACAGCGAGGATAGCCTATATCAAAGTTTGTTTTATCTGCATAATCTGCTGAACGTACACGCACGGTATATTTGCCTGTTTCAGGTAAAGTAAATCCGATAGGTCTGTAAAAAAGCTGGTCAGCTACGTTTATATCTGACGGGCTATTTACTTTGACATTTGCACCGTTTACTGTCGTGCTGGATGTGCTTAATGGTTGCTTTTCACCGTTGATGTCTCTGATATAAAGTTCCGTATTTTCTGATAACGGAATATATTCCCCATCACCTTTTTTATACATTATCTCTATTTCAGAAGTACGGGCAGAACGTGAGCCATCGTTATTTTGATGAAACAATCCTTGAGGAAAGCTTATTATTACATCAATTTCTTTTGTATTTTCGGGGCTTGTAAGTACTACCTCTGACACAGTGCCTGCGTATCTGTTGATAGACAGGTTTAAAGTTTCATTACGGTTCAATGTCTGGGTAACCATATTTTCAGAAACATAGAGTGAGTCCAGTTCATTTGTTGATTCTGTTGAGTTTCCTCTTGTATTGCTTAAAGGGGCATAGTTTGTAAAAACTATCTCTGTATAATTATCATCATCCGCATCATATTTAACCGAGCCGTTATAGATATATGTATTTTCATTAACAAGAGTAAGCATTGAAGAGGTGATTGTTATATCATTAGTTAAATCAACATAATTGCCTTTTTGAACCACTCTTGTTGTCTGTCTGAACTGTTTATTAGTCCAGGCGTTTAAGTCTACATTTATAAATTTGAGCTGATAATTAACCGTAACAAAGTTGGTGTTTGTCAGTTCGTTATAATCAAAATGGGCATTTTGATTTACTTCTTCATCGGGGTTGTAGGACAACTCTTCATCTATGCTCATTGCTTTTACGTTATCAAAACCTATAAAATTAGACGAGCCGCTTGCGGTTATTATATCTAAATAGTCAATAGAATAATCTGTACGTGGTGTATCTCCCAGTTTAAAATCAGAATATACTACATTTTTATAATTAGAAACAAAATACTGTCTGTATTTGTTCGTTGATGCACCGTCAACGACCAGTCTGTACGGCTGCTGTCCATATGAAGGTGTTTGTTGTATTTTTCCAAACAAAACAGGAAGGCATCCGCTAGAGATATCATTGCTAGCCCCTCTAAGCTCCGGCTGCGTACTTGAGCTGTATTCTTTAGCCTGAGTTGTACCACTATGGCCACCGCCTGAAAATATAGATATTGCACCTGCGGCAACTACACCTGCTGCCAACGAAACAGCAGCTATACCTGTAACAATAGCGGCAGTTGCTGAAAAAGCACCAGCACCAAGTGTAACTAATATAGTTGCACCTATAATCTCAAATATGCCGTTTGGTCTTTCTATGACTTCTACAATATCACTATTTTTGAGTATATGCCACGGTTTAAGCGGTTTACCGTTAATGTATGCATTTTTATAGTTTCTAAAATGAAAAAAAGCAAAATGCCAGTCCCATTTATGAAAGCTTAAAGTCTTTTTATCAAGATTTCGTCTTATTACTCTTATCATTTTAAAGCCAAAATATTTTAAACAATAACCTCATAAAACGTTGCATATCTGGGAATTGGACTTATTTTAACTCCCTGATTAATTGTTTTATGGATGTACTCTTTTTCGTTGATTGCATACCCTATATGCTCTATACTGCCAACACTGACATGTACTGCAACCCCTTTTTTAGGTTTGTCTACAATTTTGTGTTTGATATTGCTTCTTACAAAGCTTTCCTCATCTTCAAAAATCGGAATATCAGGTAAAATAATCCCGTGTTCGTCTTTGTAGATATCTTGCAATAATGTCCAGCAGTCATTTTTAAACTTTTGGTACTTGCCATTTTTGAAATATTTTAAATAATCCATTTGCCCTCACTTGACAAACCTATCAACATGACAAATAATATTGGTATAGGGGCAAGCCCCAAAGAATCACTACTTCTTCGGAGCTTGACTTCACCCCCTACAGATAAAGAATAATAATTTTTAAAGCTGCTATAATTGCCGTTATAGCGGCTTTTATTATTCGATTATCCATAGTATCACCCCCTTTCAGCCATTTTCTCCACTAAATGAGTGTGCTGAGGGAGTGTTGGTTTACCCTGTATAAATATTACTATAAAAACAGGTTAGGAAATGTTTGTCTGTAATAGTTAATAGTACTCATATTCACATCAAGGTTGTGTCTGATATTTATTGTTGCTGTTATACTTTCAGGCGTTATTTGTGCTTCAAATATTTCAAACAATCCAGCAGGGTATTTTTCAGCTGCTTCTGTTTCAATATTGACTATGTATAAATCAAGCAATATATTTTCATTTGAATTTATTGTTTTTCTTATCTCGTTAGCTGCAAGATTTTGAATATTTGATAAAACGAGCTGTGTTCCCTGTGTTTCTGTCTGAGAAGGCAGGATGATGTCAAAGGGATAAGGCTGGTATATTTTGCTGTCAAGCTCCAGTGTTTTGGTGTCGTTTATAAAACAAAACGACTCTTGAAACGCACTGTGTTTAAGTTCAATAAGCATTTTGAGAGCTCGTCCGAGATACCTCGAGTATGAGTTTTTATCCAGTTCAAAACGATTCATAACGACCGCCTTGCTTGTGTCGTAAGATATTTGCCGTTTGCTACAATAGGCAGCTGATAATTTGCAGCAAGCACTCTGTCTAAATAGAAAACCTCGCTATCAAACATTAAGGTTACATTTGTATTCCAGTATCTTGAGTTAGGGTTCCATTTAGGCTTGCCAGTGATTCTTGCAATACGTTCCTCGCCTATTCTGCAATCCATGATTTTAAACGGTATTGAGCCTTGCTTTGTATCGTATTTATACCAACTCATAAAGTCGATATATTTCTGTCTTTCAAGCGTAAAAACACACTGAGCAATATCCTGTATATCTGTAAAACGTTCACGTCTATACGGAATACCTGCATCAGGAGTGACCTCAATATATCCTTCCTGAAACTCGTTTTGGAAACCGTCAAGCTTTATCTTTCCCCATTTCCACTTTTCCATTATGAAGCTTGAACTCCTCTTGAATTGTTACGTTGTAATGCTGATGAAAACCCGCTTTGTGTACGTTCGTTTCTCAATGCATTGTTTACTTTCCTGATGAATATTTCAGTGTCCCCGTCAGGTCTTTGTACAGTTTCAACACTTGCTCCTGATTGGTTATAAATAGTAATATTAGGCTGTTGAACCTGTGCTTCAACTCCCAGTCTGCCGTCAGGAGTTCTTCTCAGCGGCATAATAGCCTCTGTGCCCGCTTCACCCATTAAACCCATTCTGTTGCCCTTCATAGGGAAATAGGTAGGCTTGTCAACGATACCGCCGTCAGCAAAGGCAGTAACCCTGCTTGCAAGCATTCCTGCGCTGGCTAATATGTTGGCAGTACCAATAGCGGCACCCGTCGCTGTCGCTGCTACCGGGGCAAGAACTGCACCTGCTATCGGAACTAATGCAGCCGAATATGCAGCTTGTGCAATGGCTGCTTGTGTTAATGAAGCTGCTAATTGTCCTGCTGCTGTTGCTGCACTTGCATAACCGCTCATTGCACTTGCTATAACTCCTGATGTACCGCTCATTGCAGTAAGAGCTGCTGTTTGAGATGTGCCAATACTGGCTATACTAGCAGCTGCTTGAGGTGCTTGAGCCAAGATGTTTTTAAGTTCGTCACTGACTGCGGATATCGGAGCAGCTGCACCTGTCATTGTTCCTTGATTACCGCCAAGGATATTTGACAAAAGTCCGCCGTTTTGTGCACCTTCCTGAAATAGTTTGCTCAATCCTGATGATATCATTTGCTGAGCAATGGCTTGAATGGTGTTTAAAGCAACATTCCCGAAACGCTCGAGCGCATTCTCGCCTTGTTGTAAGGGAGTGGTGATAGCCTGTGAGAGGCTTGAAGATATGGTGCTTGAAACATTTCGCCAGGATATCCCCATTGAGTTTTGCAAAGATGCATTAGCCCTCTCTACTTCAAGCTTTAAAGTTTTATACTGGTTTTTAATAGCAAGAGCCTGCTCAGAGTTTCCATACCCTTGTATTGCGTAATCAAGATACTGTGATTGCAGCATACTTAATTGAGAGGTTTTTGCCTGATACGGGCTTGTTTGTGCTGCAAGTTGTACTTCTTGCATCTTTTTTTGAAGGTCTGTTAAGTCGCCTTTCGCTTTCCTTAATTCTTCAATGTTGATGACTTTTGAAGCGGCAAGATTCATCACTCTTTCTTGCGCTTCTTGCAGTTGTTTGTTTAAACCTTGAAATGGAGCAATTACACCAAAGTCAGTTGCCTCTTTAATACGTTTTACTGCATTTTCAAGATTCTTAACTTTTGCTACCTGCGCATCCCACACTTTGCCGCTGGTTATACCCTGTGCTGCAAGGTCTTCGAGCGCTCTTTGTTCATCGTTATATGCTTTTTGGATTTGTTCGGATATTGTGAGCTGGCGCTTTTCTCTGCCTGATTTTGAAGAACCATCGCTACTGCCTGAAGCCCCTGCTCCTGTACCTAGTGTGTAGTCTTTTAAAGCTTTACCTTCTTTTATGACTTTTTTAAATGTTTCTTCTTGTTCTATTAAAGCTCTCAAAGATTTTGTGCTTTCATCAATGGCTGCTGCAGATTCTTCGTAAGCTTTTACAATAGGTTTATGAGATATTCCTTTAAAATAGCCTTGTGACAAAGTATCAAAGATTTGCCATTGCTGAAGTGTTTTTGCATATTGTGATTCGACTCGTTGAGATTTCTCATAAATACTACGAGCTTTTGTTGCCAATGTATATTTTGAAATTACATCAGCTAAAGATTCAGAAATAGCCCTATGCATTGATAATTCATTTCCAAATTTTTCTATTAACCCAGGGCTTTGCTTATTTAAAATTTCTTTTATTTCATAGAGTCTTTGGTCTTCTTCTCCTGTGCGGTGAGTTGCATTTGCTAGGTTATGATATTCAGCTATTAACCTAGGAGTTTCAGCAGCACTATTATTAATTTCTTGAGATAATATTCTTAATTCTTGAGCAGATTTTGAAAGCTCTGTATTGTTTTTTTGTAGGGCATAAGTAATCGCGCCTATTGAAGCAGCAGCAATTGTCCCTCCCGCAATTAAAGGATTTGCCATAGCTGCTGTTGTCAAACCTGAAATTGCATTTTTGGCAGAATTTATTGATATTACAGTATTAGTTAATGCTTGTGATGTTTGTATAGCAGCAACTGTTTTAAACAGAGCAAACGCACCGACTGCAGTAGTGATAGATTGTGTCAGCAAACCTATTTCAGATTTATTTTTATTTAATGTATTTGCAAGTTTCGTACTTGCTTGTGCAGCACCTCTGAAAGCTTCTACCCCTTCCTGTACAGAGGGTTGTAAATATTCCCCCCAAGCATTTGAGCTGTCCATTACATCAGTATTTAAACGGTTAATACTTGCTCTTAATTGTGTAGAAGCGTCCAATGCACTTCCACCTAGCTCTTCTTTAAGAGTTCTAGCAAAAGCAGGCAAAAATTCAGAAGATAAAACCTTTCCCTCTGATACCATATTATAAAACTCACGGGTAGTCATTCCCATGGATTTTGCAGCAATTTCAAATGCCCCCGGTAGATGGTCACCTAGCTGTTGACGAAGCTCTTCCATTGAAACAGTGCCTTTGCCTGCAATCTGTTCTAATGCTTTAAAAGTTAATTCAACATTCGTTGCCGGCAATTGCATAGATGTAGCGGCAGTTGAAATATCACTAAATATTTGTTTTGTTTGTCCAAGTGTTAAACCGCTTCTTAAGGCAGCAGCTTCGAAGCCTGCGAAGCTGTCAGCGGTGCCCTTGAAAGATAGTCCTAATCTGTCTGCTTCTTTTCTGATATATGATAAGCTATCTGCACCTATTGATTTATCAGCTGCCGATGCATTCATTCGGTTTTCGAGCGCCTGAAAATCCATTGATGTATTGACAACACTTTTACCTAAATCATGTACTTGGTTTATTATATAGCCTAAACTAAAAGCACCTAGTGCATTGTTCAAATTTAGTATTGAATTACCTAATTGATTAAATCCAGTCGCTTTGTTTACAATATTGTTTGCACTGGACATTTGTATTTGTACATTACGCACAGTCTGAGCAAGTTTTTGAAACTCAACGCTGTTTTGCTTTCCTTGCAAAGCTAAATTTCTTAGTCTGTCTGTGGCAGCTGTTGTAACAGAGTTCAGCTGATTGAAGCCAATACCGCTTTTTTGTGCATTAGCAAGTTTTTGATAAGACAAAATATTTGCATTTATTGTATTTTGTTGTTCCTTTAGTTTTGTGCGAATTTTGTCATAAACAGGTAAAGATGAATTTGCCGTCCCCTCTACTCTTTGCAAAACACGTTCATATTTGTCTGTCATTTTGCCTAATTGGTCAAAATCTCGTGATACTTTTGCAGCATTAGAGTCTATGTTTATTATTACTCTGCCATCGCTGTTTGAATTGTTTGCCATTTTGAAAGTTCCTTGTTATTATTGTTCAAAAAGGGGTGGTATTAATGTATTGTGTGAATTGTGGAAAAGAGTTATCTAATGATGCAAAATTTTGCCCAGAGTGTGGGCAACAAACTGGTGTACAGCCTCAACAGCAGGCTCAAACTGTTATTATACAAATGCCTAGACAGCCTAAATCAAGGGCGATCGCTGTTGTTTTGTGTGTCTTTTTTGGATATTTAGGTTTGCACAAATTTTATTTAGGCTCAAACAAAACAGGCTTTTTGTTTTTAACTGGTGGGATTATTGCGATATTTGTTTATTTATTAAACTTACCACCTTTAACATTGATTCCTTCATTAATTTTGGGGTGTGCATTACTTGTTGATTTGGTACTGCTTCTTATAAAAGAAAGGATTTAAGACAAGTTTACTTTTCCGTCTTGGTTTGACATCATTACCTCTGTTTTGTAAAATTCATGTATTGTTGAAGGAGTAGTTATGACTTATTGTAAAAACTGTGGTTGCCAAATTAATGAACCTGCAAAATTTTGTCAGGAATGTGGGAAACCTTTAGATAAAAAAAATAAACAAAAAAACAAATGGATTGCTATTGTACTTCTTTTGTTGTTTGGTTATTTAGGGTTACACAGATTTTATTTGAAACAAGAGTTTGAAGGCACAATGTTTTTGCTTTGCGGTCTTATTTCTTTGTTTATCGCATTCTTTGGTTATAATTATATATTTTTGATTATTGTCACTATTGCTCTATTTATTGATTTAATATTGATTATTAAAGAGGTATAAAAATGGAAATGTTCAATCCGCCGCATCCAGGCGAAACAATCAAAGAATTATATATGAATGATTATAACTTAACGATTGCTAAACTTGCTTTAATGCTT